>Ga0208853_1000645_pt1 | contig 10478 bp, 9 predicted proteins | sample LakMenEpi03Oct11_FD_150667 | JGI IMG/M metagenome (GOLD analysis project Ga0208853, IMG submission 150667) | Freshwater microbial communities from Lake Mendota, WI - 03OCT2011 deep hole epilimnion (SPAdes) | ecosystem: Environmental > Aquatic > Freshwater > Lake > Epilimnion/Euphotic zone ... | reverse complement strand
AGTTATTGACGGTATTGTTTGCCAATCCAAATTTTTTAATCCTGGATGAACCGACCAATGATCTCGATCTGCCAACGCTAGCCGTACTGGAAAACTTTTTGTATGAATTTGCCGGCTGTGTACTGATTGTCTCTCATGACAGGTATTTTATGGATCGGCTGGTAGATCATTTGCTGGTGTTGGAAGGAGAGGGGGTGATTCGGGATTTCCCCGGTAACTATACTCAATATAGGTTCTGGTTAAAAGAGCAGGAAAAGAAAGAGCCCGAGAAAAAAGAAACCATCGCACCTCCTGCGGCTTCACCCAAGCCTGCCGATGCGCCCGTTGCTATCAGGCGAAAAATGAGCTACAAGGAAAAAAGGGAATGGGAACAACTCGAGCAAGACCTCGCAAGACTCACAAAAGAAAAAGATGAGCTCATGCTGAAAATGAGTGGCGGCAACCTGCCATTCAGTGAACTGGAATCAATGGGTAATCAAATGGCCACTATACAGGCAGCCATCGATCAAGCTGAAATGCGCTGGTTGGAATTAAGTGAATTGTTACCTGCCGGTTGATTGTCTATACAAAACTGAGCAGCTCAACTTCAAAAATTAGCGTGCTGTTCGGACCAATATGTGACCCTACCTGTCTGTCTCCATAGCCAAGTTGTGGCGGAATGTATAAACGCCATCTGCTACCAACCGACATCAGTTGTAATGCCTCAGTCCATCCCTTGATCACAGCCGATACCGGAAAAATCGCCGGCTGACCCCGCTGTTCTGAACTATCGAAAACAGTACCATCTATGAGTGTTCCATGATAGTGGCAGGTTACACGATTTTGCAAACCAGGGTTTTCTCCCGTTCCATTTCTTACTATTTCATATTGCAGTCCGCTCGGTAAAGTTACTACACCTTCTTTCTGCGCATTGTTGGCAAGGAATGCTTGTCCTGCCTGTAAATTAGCCGCAGCTGCGGCAGCTTTTTTTTGTGAGAGAAAATCAGCTATTCCCATATGTTCAGATTTTTTAAGTGTCATTGAGGTCTGGACTCGACGGAATTTTTTTCCGCTGCGGCTGTCCAGCTTTTTTCTACCTGTAAATATAACCATAATAACTGCATCCGTTCGCGATAACTAATAATGCGCGCCGCGCAAGCCCGGTGGATGAGTTGTAGCCATTTTTCCATCAGCTGTGGTGGAATATTGGCGGGAAGTGCTGCAGAATCGGTGTTCCTAGGTTCGATGTTCATATGTATTGATTTATGGTACTTACGTTAAATACTATTTCCGGTAAGTATAAATGCGGTTGCCGGTTTTTTCCGGAACTACTTATTTAGCTCCCGGAATAGCGATACAATATTAGGCCGGAGTCTATGTAATCGTGTTCCGGAAATCACCTTTTTTCTAATGAATTAATACCTATGCGCTTAATCGACAGACTACAGAAGTTTTTACATGCCAATCGGGTTTCTGCCTATGCATTTGAGCATGCCTGTGGACTATCCAATGGCTATCTGGCGAAACAATTACGTGGTAAAGGATCTGTAGGTTCCGACATCATCGAAAAGATTAAGTATAACTACCCTGAGCTAAGCATCGTTTGGTTATTCACCGGTAAGGGACAAATGCAGCTGGCACCGCAAGCGACGGGATTGGAGAACAGCAGCATAGAATTGCGGGAAGAGCAGGCACTCTTTTATACAGCGAAAGACGATGTCATCGCAGTATTGAAAAAACAAATAGAACAATACCAGTCCGCCTTAGCAGAAAAAGATAAAATCATCCGCCTGCTGGAAAACAGACAACCCCTTCGTAGATAACACCATCTTACTTTGCCCCGAATCGACTAAGCATAGGCTTCTGTCGGCTCACAGGTACAAACCAGGTTACGATCGCCATGGGTATTGTTTACCCTGGCAACAGTAGGCCAAAATTTATTCCTGCTTACATAGCTCAGCGGGAAAGCTGCTTCCTGACGACTATAGGGATGCGCCCAGCTATCAGCACAAACCGATGCCATGGTATGCGGTGCATGCTTTAACGGGTTATCGATAGGATCTGCCACACCGGATTCTATCGCTTTGATTTCAGCATGTATGGCAATCATCGCATCACAGAAACGATCCAGCTCTGCCTTATCCTCACTTTCAGTTGGCTCAATCATAATGGTTCCCGCCACCGGAAAACTCATTGTCGGTGCATGAAACCCATAATCGATTAATCTTTTGGCCACATCTTCCGCTTCAATACCCGCAGACGCTTTGAATGGACGCAAATCAACAATGAACTCGTGTGCACAAGTGCCATGTTTTCCGGTATACAGAATTGAATAGTAAGGCGCTAAACGTGCTTTCATATAGTTGGCATTGAGTATCGCATATTCCGTTGACCTGCGAATACCATCAGCCCCCAACAGGCGGATATATCCATAACTGATCAGCAAGATGCTCGCAGAACCATAGGGTGCAGCACTTACCGCACCCGGTGTATTGTCAGCCTGTGATAACATGGTATGTCCGGGCAGGAATGGTGCCAGCTTATCATTGACACAAATAGGGCCCATGCCGGGACCACCACCACCATGCGGAATGGCAAAGGTCTTATGCAGATTGAGGTGGCAAACATCTGCCCCAATCATGCCTGGACTGGTCAGTCCTACCTGCGCATTCATATTGGCGCCATCCATATATACCAATCCACCATGCTGATGAATCAAATCACACACTTCGCGGATGGTCTCTTCAAATACACCATGTGTAGAAGGATAGGTGACCATCAGTCCGCCCAGGTGTTCACTATGTTGCTCTGCTTTTTGGGTTAGATCTTGCAGATCGATGTTGCCTGCCTCATCACATTTTACCACCACTACTTTGAAGCCTGCCATCACCGCACTGGCCGGGTTGGTACCATGTGCACTGATCGGAATCAGCACCACATTCCGGTGAGGAGCACCCTGGTGACGATGATAGTCGCGTATCGTTAGCAATCCGGCATATTCACCCTGCGCACCGCTATTGGGTTGCAGGCTGCAGGCAGTAAAGCCGGTAATGGAACAAAGGTATTGCCGTAATTCATCAATGATCTGCGCATAGCCCTGACATTGACCCGCAGGTGCAAAAGGATGCAGTCCGCCAAATTCCGGCCAGCTGACAGGCATCATTTCAGTTGCAGCATTCAGTTTCATGGTGCAACTGCCTAAACTGATCATACTGGTGTTCAGCGACAAATCTTTGTTCTCCAATTGCTTAATGTAACGCATCATCTGGCTTTCACTGCGGTGTGCGTGAAACACCGGATGTACGAGGTAGCTCGATTTTCTTACTAAGGCATCTGGCACATTCAGGGCAGCAGGGGCTTGAACCGGCTGTATGCCAGCATGGCCAACAGCTGCCGCAAAAAGATCTGTCAATAGCTGAACATCAGCATCGGTAGTCGTTTCATCGATGCTGATACCAATCAATCCGTTATCGAAATATCGCAGGTTGATATTTTTCTCTTCTGCCAGTGAACGAATATTTGATAATCCGCTTCCATCGATGCAGAGGGTATCGAAAAATGCTGTATTCAGTTGTTGTATCCCTAATTGGAGCAGCGTTTGATTCAACGCCTGCGCCTGGCGGTGTATGCGGATAGCTATGTTCTTCAATCCTTCAGGACCATGAAATACTGCATACATAGCAGCCATATTGGCCAAGAGCGCCTGTGCGGTACAAATATTGGAAGTAGCTTTTTCGCGTTTAATATGTTGCTCACGGGTTTGCAGAGCCATACGCAGGGCACGATTACCGGCAGCGTCAATACTGATACCAATCAAGCGACCGGGCATGCCACGCTTGAAGATGTCGCGGGTAGCAAAGAATGCCGCATGCGGACCACCATAGCCCATGGGCACACCGAAACGTTGCGCTGAGCCAATGGCTACATCAGCACCCCATTCTCCCGGAGGAACCAGTAAGGTGAGTGCCAGCAGATCGGTAGCAGCAATCACCAAACCACCTACCTGATGAACCTGCTCCGTAAAAGCAGCGAGCGATTGTATAGATCCACGGTTGTTGGGATATTGTACCAAAGCCCCAAAATAACTATTGTCTAATTGTGCCGTAGCTACATCGCCGATAACAATTTCAATACCGAGGGGAGCAGCACGTGTGAACAATACATCACGGGTCTGTGGAAATACTTCGGCATCTATAAATAATCGAGGCTTTTCGGGTACATCACTTTTATTCAGGTGATGGAAAATCATTGACATGGCTTCTGCAGCCGCAGTTGCTTCATCCAGGAGTGAGGCATTCGCAATGGGCAATCCCGTCATGTCGGCTACCATCGTTTGGAAGTTGAGCAAACTTTCCAAACGCCCTTGAGAAATTTCTGCCTGATAAGGTGTGTATTGGGTATACCATCCCGGATTTTCGAAAATATTGCGAAGGATCACACTGGGTGTTATTGTTCCGTAATAACCCTGGCCAATGAAATTGTTGCCTACTATATTGCGGGCAGCTATCTGCTTCATCCATTGGAGGTATTCAAATTCTGTCATAGGCGCCGGAATCTCGGGTTGCTTTTCCAGACGTATGCGGGCAGGAATGGTTTGAAGGATCAAGGTGTCTAAGTCGGGGACGCCGATTTGCTGCAACATTTCACTGGTTTCCTCACCACGGGGGCCGATGTGTCTGCTTTCAAATTCACCGGTTGGGGATACATTCTTTTGACTCATAGATGAAATATAAATGGTTGAAAAGAGGCTTTTTTTCGGATTTTTCTTCCGGCAGCGCAAAGTTACACCAACAGCGATATGATTTAGCTGTTTTGTTGTGCTTGGGGATAGTTTGTGCATGTGGAACATCCACGTTTTGGGCACCGACCGGCACCTGTGCCGATTAATGCTTATTTTTCCGCCCATATCTTACACAAAAGACCATGGAAGAAGTGCCAAGTCTGGAGAACTGGAAGAAAAAAAGTGAAGACCACCGACGCGCATATAAGCGCTTGCTGGAGCGGGGTGATCGTAAAGCTATGCTGGCCCTGCTGCCCGAGCTGCATGAGGAAGCTTTTAGTAAGATTTCCTGCCTCGATTGTGCCGGCTGTTGCAGCGGCTATTCCCCCCGGTTTAAAACCCCCGATATTAAGCGAATCAGTCGTCACCTTCGCATGAAAGAAGGGGCTTTTATTGAACAATACCTGGAGCTGGATGCTGAAGGAGATTATGTGTTGCAGTCTTTACCCTGTCCTTTTCTGGGAGAAGGCAATGCTTGCAGTATTTATGAGGAACGACCTTCTGATTGTCGCCGTTTTCCCTACACGGATGAAGATGTTTTGTTTAAGCGACCAGCCATTACATTGAAAAACGCTGATTTTTGTCCCGCCGTCTATTATGTGCTTGAGAGCATGCGAATGAAATTGGAGAAGACTTAGTATTCCATTTTTCGCAGGCTGGGTGCTTTGAACCAGGTGACCACAACGACCAGCAATGTCATGGTTCCACCAAAAATAACCGAGGGTACAACACCCATCAGTTTGGAAGCAACGCCACTTTCAAATTGTCCCAATTCATTACTGCTGTTGATGAACATCGAGTTCACACTCATTACTCTTCCCCGCATGTGGTCAGGGGTTTTGATTTGAACAATGGTACCTCTAATTATCATACTGACACCATCCAGTATGCCGCTCAGTACCAATACGGCAAAAGACAACCAGTAGTTTCTGGATAAGCCGAAGACGATGATACAAAGTCCAAAACCACCCACGGCATACATCAGTTTTTTGCCCTGCTGTGCGCGAAGGGGGAAGATCGTAAGCAGGATGACAACAATGATGGAACCGATATCGGCAGCAGCATTCAGCCAACCAAAGCCAACAGGCCCGGTCTTTAAAATATCACGGGCGAAAACAGGTATCATGGCGACAGCACCCCCGAAAAGTACGGCAAAAAGATCGAGGGAAAGTGCCCCCAGCACTTCCTTGGTTGAAAAGACAAAGCGCAATCCTTCCTTTACGCTGTCTAGGGTTTTCTTTTCTCCTTTTTCATTCAGTGGTGGTTTGGGATGTAGGAATCGTAGGTACACAAAGCCGACTGCTACCAGCATACAAATAATGACCAGCGCACCCGTATTGCCGAGTCCAACAATTAAAAATCCAACGATGGCATGTCCTAACACCGAGGCAGCCAGCCAAATACCCTGGTTCCAGGTAGTAGCATTGGCAAGAAGTTCACGGGGGATAATATATCCAATCAGGGTTCCAAAAGTAGGTCCGGTAAAAGCTCTGAATATACCCGTGAGAAAAATCGCTGCATAGATGCAGAAAGCAATGAGGGTAGTGGACAGGTTACCTTGTCCAAAACCTGACAGCAGCATCAATGCTACGGCACAGCAGAAGTAGGCAAAGACACCCCTTAGTAATAGTTTCTTTTTCTCACTGATGTCAATAACGTGTCCGGCATAGAGAGAGAGTGATACAGCCGGAATCACTTCTGCCAGTCCGATTAGTCCGATAGCGAAGGGGTCATTGGTTAGTTCATATACCCACCAGCCTACCAGCGTGCCCATCATGCGCAATCCCATAATAAACAGAAACCTGCCGGTCATCAGGTGCCTGAATTCGGTCACCCGCAGGGCCGCATAGGGATCATTTCCGCGGATGTTGACTGGCATAGTTTTTATTTAAATAGGGTGCTTATCACGGCAAACTGAAATAATGTTGTCCCTGCTCGAAATCTTTCTCCAATGCATCCGTGACTACTTGCAAATGAGCGGGATTACCGATGAAATCGGCATTGGCAGCATCAATGAAAATAGTGGTGATGTTATGTTGTTTGATATAGCTCGTATAAGTCTCCTGCAAGTTGAACAAGTATTCGTCGGGTATATTCAGTTCATACGTGCGGTTGCGCTTGCGAATATTTTGCTGTAACCGCTGAACAGGCGCGTGCAGATAAATAACAATAGTAGGAAACAAGAGTTGCTGGTGAATGATGTCAAACAATTTTTGGTATAACCTGAATTCCTCTTCCGGTAAATTCACTTTCGCAAATAAGAGGCATTTGGTGAACAGGTAATCGGATATGGTGACACTCTGAAACAAATCTTTGCTGTGTACCATATCTTTCAGCTGTTTGTATCTCTCAGCCATGAAAAACAACTCAACAGGGAAAGCATATTGCTGGGGTTGCTCATAGAACTTCGCGAGAAAGGGATTGTCTGCAAATTCTTCCAGAACCAATCTTGCATTGTAATGTTTGGCCAGCAAATGACTCAGGGTAGTTTTTCCTGCTCCAATGTTCCCTTCAACAGTAATAAAGTGGTGTTTCATGCCGGGCTGTAAAATTAGTTTTCCTTAGCCAAGCCAACCGGGTTTTTTTTGCACATCACCCTCATCTCTACATAGCTGCAAATGCTCCCTGATGGTTTTCCCGGTAATCGGATGCAATAAGAAAGGGGCTATTTCTTCTAAGGGTGCAAGGGCAAATCGCCGATCCGTCAGCAGGGGATGAGGTACAGTGAGATTCGGTTCCCGGATGATCTGGTCATCCAATAATAAAATGTCTATGTCGATGGTTCGGGGTCCCATTTTTTCATTTCTTACCCTTCCCATATCAACTTCAATCTGTAGCAGCGTTTGTATGAGTTGTTGGGGGGATAAGCGTGGAGCAATTATTAACGCCTGGTTGAGGAAAGGCGGCTGTTCGATGGGCCCCCAGGCGGCAGAACGATAAAAACTGCTCGATAGCAATACCGGACCACAGCGCCGGTAAACCATCTCCCGGGCATGCAGTAATTGCTGAGCAGGGTTGCCCAAATTACCTCCCATCAGTAAATAGGCCCTTCTGATGTATTTGGGTGACTGTTCCGTCATATATTTACGCAACTTTGTTTCTTTGGTTAGATTGTTGTCAGTCGACTGGTACCCGGCCGCCGAAAATACAGATTTTATTGCGGTAGTTGTTAGGGTTAAGGTACCTTTAAACTGATGGCACTGACACTATAAATTAAGTAATTGAATTAATGAAAGGATCATGAAAAACTTTTTTAAAATTTTCTTCGCCTCTTTGCTTGCTTTGATCGTATTTACTATGCTGGCATTCTTTGTTTTTATCGGAATCATTGGTTTCATCGCTTCCGCTACTTCTTCTGATGCCCCAAAAATAGAATCGAAATCTGTTTTGGTACTCAATCTCTCTCAGACCTACCCCGAGCAGAGTAAAGATGATCCCTTCAATGCCCTGATGAATAAGTCTGATAACGAAATTCCATCGCTCTATGATGTGGTTCGATTGATTAAATATGCCAAAACCGATACGCTGGTGAAGGGTATTTATATTCAGGGGGCAGGCAACAGCAATGGCTTTGGTGCTAGTGAAGAAATCAGAAAAGCACTGGCTGATTTTAAAACCAGTAAAAAATTCATCTGGTCCTATGCTGAAACCATGTCACAAAAGGCCTACTATGTTACGAGTGTAAGTGATTTTGTGGCCGTACATCCACAAGGTGGACTGGAATTTTTCGGTATGGTTTCGAATCTGTTTTTTCTGAAGGGCATGTTGGAGAAACTCGATATACAGCCGCAGATATTTTATGCCGGTAAGTTTAAGAGTGCTACTGAGCCTTTCCGGGAATATAAAATGACCGATGCCAATCGTCTTCAGACAAGTATATGGCTGGAAGACCTTTACAGACACATGTTAGTTGCCATTGGGAATTCCCGTCAACTGGATACGGCTGCTCTGCGTCAACTGGCAGTAACAGGCGCTATTCAAACTGCAGCTGATGCGAAAAATAAACAACTGGTTGATGACTTGCTCTATGATGATCAATTCAAAGCCATCTTAAATAAGAAGCTGGGTAACGCCACAAATGAAAAAACAAATTTTGTCACCATTAATGACTATGCCCGCTCTGCCGATTTCAGACAAACAGGCAGTAGCCGCATAGCACTGGTATTTGCAGATGGTGATATTGTTGGCAGCAATGAGTCGGATGGTCAAATAGGAAGTGATGCCTATCGCACCTTATTACGTAAAATACGGTTAGACAATAGCATCAAAGCTGTTGTAATTCGGGTGAATTCTCCCGGAGGATCTGCACTCGCCAGCGATGTAATCTGGCGGGAACTGGAATTGATTAAAAAAGATAAACCCGTTGTCGTAAGCATGGGAGATGTCGCTGCATCCGGCGGCTATTATATTTCCTGCAACGCCGACTCCATCTTCGCAAATGAAAATACCATCACCGGGTCGATCGGTGTATTCAGTATAGTTCCCAACCTGGAGAAATTCTTTCAGAATAAAATCGGTGTCAGCTTTGACCGGGTGAAAACGGGCCCCTTTGCCGATTTGGGTGGGCTGGATCGCGCACTGACCGAGCCGGAAAAGAAATTTTTCCAGTCCTCAGTTGATTCCATCTATCACACTTTCAAAACCAGGGTTGCCGATGGCAGAAAGAAGACGGTGGAAAGTGTTGATACCATCGCACAGGGTCGTGTATGGACCGGCAAGCGAGCGCTGACGGTTGGCTTGGTGGATAGAACCGGTACGCTGCAGGATGCAGTTAATTGTGCTGCCCGTTTGGGTAAACTCAGTTCCTATACGGTCAGAGAATATCCTGAAAAGAAATCTTTCTTTGAAAAACTGACCGGAGATTTTGAAAAATCTATTCGGCAAAAAATGTTGAAACAGGAAATAGATGAAGTGGCCTGGCGCTGGTTAGACGAATGTAAAAAGATGAAGCAGATGGCTGGTATTCCACAAACCAAAATGCCTTTTTCTTTCGAGGTTCGATAATATAGACGAACTTGCCACATATGGAATCCAGATATAGTCAGTTCAAAGCCATGCTTGCCATCACGCGGGGTAGTTTGCGTGCTATCTTCCGGAGCCCTTCTGCCGTTTTATTCAGCATCGCATTCCCACTGATTTTCATCCTTGTATTTGGATTCATCGGCGGCAGTGGAAAAATCTCCGTGAGCGTAGCTTTTACAGCTGCATCTGATACCTCCAATCCGATCTATGCCGCTATGCGAAAAACAGCCGGCATTCGTATCGTAGACAAATCACCTCAATTGTTGCGGGAAGATCTGGAGAAGGGACGGTTAACGGCTATCATCACCATACGGCCTTCTTCCCTTGCCAACCCGCCCTATTTCATCGACCTCCAAAGCTCCGATGCGGTGAATCCCCAGAACCTGCAGGTGCTGACTTCTATCCTGAATGCCATCATCTCGGGCATTAATCAGCAAACATTTCCCGGTACACCTACTATTGCCATGGTGAATAGTCAGGTGCAAAAAATTCCCGGCAGAATTTATCGTACCATCGATTTTATTTTACCCGGACAACTGGGATTTTCACTCCTCAGTTCCGGTGTATTCGGGGTGGCTTTTCTCTTTTTCAGTTTACGCCAGCAATTGGTGCTGAAACGTTTTTATGCGACCCCCATCCGGAAGCCCTTCATCATACTCGGAGAAGCAACCAGCCGCGTTATATTCCAAATGATGAC
>Ga0208853_1000644_pt1 | contig 10479 bp, 10 predicted proteins | sample LakMenEpi03Oct11_FD_150667 | JGI IMG/M metagenome (GOLD analysis project Ga0208853, IMG submission 150667) | Freshwater microbial communities from Lake Mendota, WI - 03OCT2011 deep hole epilimnion (SPAdes) | ecosystem: Environmental > Aquatic > Freshwater > Lake > Epilimnion/Euphotic zone ... | reverse complement strand
TAAATAAAACATTGCGAGGATTTGCTCAGGTTAGAGCACATGGGGCAGCACTTGCTTGTGATTATAAGTTTGATGGTACAAATTTGATTGCAAATTTAGATGAGCCAGTATTTGGATTAGCAACCGGTCAAGCATTGGTTATTTATGATAACGATCGTGTAGTTGGTTCTGGCACTATCTGCGAAACTATTTAACATGAGCGCTGAAATCCGCCACAAAATTCAAGAGCTGTGCGAGGAGATTGCCGATCATCAGTTTAAGTACTACGTATTAGATGCTCCATCTATTTCAGATGCAGCCTTTGATAAGTTGTGGAAAGAGTTAGTTGAGTTAGAGAAAAAGCATCCGCAATACAAATTAGAGAGCTCACCTACTTTGCAGGTTGGCGGTGGATTTTCCACCTCCTTTGCCCAGTTTGATCACATCGAGAAGATGATGAGCTTAGATAACGTCTTTGATGAATCAGAGTTAGCTACTTGGTTTGATCGAATTGAAAAGTCAGGGGTTAAAAATAGCTGGTTGTGTGAGGTAAAAGTTGATGGATTGGCTATTAATTTACTTTATGAAGATGGCAGATTAACTAGAGCATTAACCCGTGGAAATGGCACAACTGGTGAGGATGTAACTTTAAATATTAAAACAATTAAATCTGTACCAACAGAGCTTTCTGGAAAGAACTTACCAGCCACACTTGAGGTTCGAGGTGAGGTATTTTTCCCACTCCAATCATTTGATGAGTTAAATGATTCTTTGGAGGAGGCAGGTAAGCCAAGATTTGCTAATCCAAGAAATGCTGCCGCCGGCTCCTTAAGACAGAAAGATCCAAAAATCACCGCCTCTCGCCCCCTTGATGTTGTAGTTCATGGCATAGGCGCTGCAACTGGAGTTAGTTTTGAAAAACAATCAACTGCTTATGAGTTGTTAAAAGGTTGGGGATTGCCAACAAGTAAACGCTACAAAGTAGTTTCATCTCGCAATGAGGTTTTAGATTTCATAAAAGGTTATGAAAAAGATCGCCACAATGTTGAGCATGAGATTGATGGCGTAGTTATTAAGGTTAATGAGATCTCTGCGCAAAATTCACTTGGTTATACCTCCCGAGCCCCAAAGTGGGCGATTGCTTATAAGTATCCGCCGGAGGAGGTAGTAACTAAATTATTAGATATAAAGGTAAGTGTTGGCAGAACTGGACGAGTAACACCCTTTGCATTTATGGAGCCGGTAAAGGTTGCTGGCTCAACAGTTACTAATGCCACTCTTCACAACGCACAAGAGATTGTGCGAAAAGGCATTTTAATTGGCGACACAGTTCTGATTAGAAAAGCAGGGGATGTAATCCCAGAAGTTCTTGCACCAGTTCTTGAAAAACGAGATGGCAGTGAAAGAGCCTTTGTTATGCCAAGTAAGTGTCCAGATTGCGCAAGTAAATTGCGGGCAATGAGTGAAGGCGATGTTGATATTCGCTGTCCGAACTCTCAATCATGTCCTGCGCAAGTTGTGGAGCGGCTTTTCTATATCGGCTCTCGCTCTGCATTAGATATTGATGTCTTAGGTTATGAGGCAGCTGCTGCACTGCTGGCAGATAAGTTAGTAATTGATGAGGGTGACTTATTTGGATTAACTCTTAAGGATTTAGCAAGATCAGAGTTTTTTAAGAAGAAAGATGGCTCCTTAAGTGTTATTGCAGATCGATTTATAGCAGGCCTTGAGCTGGCAAAAACTAGGCCGCTTTGGCGAATATTAGTTGCGCTATCAATTAGACATGTTGGACCAACTAGCGCACAAGCACTTGCAAACAAATTTGGCTCAATTGCAAATATCCAAAAAGCAAGTGCGCAAGAGTTAGCAGATATCGATGGTGTTGGGCAGGTTATGGCAGAGGCCATTGTTGAGTGGTTTAGCATCGATTGGCATAAACAAATAGTAAAAAAGTGGGAGAAGGCGCAAGTTGCATTAGTTGATGCACCGAAAGAAAAAATCAAACAAACTCTTGCAGGGTTAACCCTTGTAGTCACCGGCTCATTAGTTGATTTCACCAGAGATGACGCTGCTGAGGCGATCACATCTCGTGGTGGAAAGGCATCATCCTCAGTATCTTCAAAGACAGACTTTTTAGTTGCCGGAGATGCTGCTGGATCTAAGTTAGATAAAGCACAAGAGCTAGGAATTACCATCCTTGATGAGGCGGGATTTAAAAAATTACTAGAGAAGGGGATAAACTAACCACATGATTTTCCTTAGTGAAGAGTTACGAGAACTTCCAATGCCACCAGTTGCCTTCGGCCTGGTTACCTTTGGAATTCTTTCATTACTGCTTTATTTAACACTTCGTATCGACCGGGATTAATTATTGTCGCTGTAAGTAAAGAATTTGGGATTGTTGGCGGAACCTTTGATCCAATTCACCTTGGACACCTTCATCTGATCAAAGAGATCTCAAGTAGATTTGAAAAAGTACTAGTAATTCCATCTGGCACGCCATGGCTTAAGGAAAAGCCACCGGTGGCAACTGCTGAACAACGATTTCAAATGGCAGATCTAGCAGTTACCTCAATGGGGTTAAGTGAAAAAGTTGAGGTGCTACCAATTGAGGTGCGAAGAGCTGGCAATAGCTACGCGATTGATACAGTTCAAGAGTTAAAAAAGATTTATCCAAATACCAACTTCACAATGGTTTTAGGCTCTGATGCAGCTAGCAAGTTAGATAAGTGGCACAGATCAAAGGAGTTATTAGAGCAGGTGAAGGTTTTGGTTGTTAAAAGGCCAGGGGCTAAACCCTCTGATTATGATGAGATTTCAATAAAAGCTTTAGATATATCATCGACAATCGTTAGGCAATCAATCGCTAAACGAGAAAATGTCAGTGCATTATTACCAGCAAAGGTAGTTACCTACATCAGAGAGTATGGTTTATATGGCAGTCGGTAAGCGCACCATTGAGTTAACAAAAATCGCAGCTAATGCACTTGCAGATAAGTTAGGTAGTGAGATTGTGGCAATTGATCTATCTGAGCAATTGGTTTTAAACCAGGTTTTTTTACTGGTGACTGGAAATAATGAGCCACAGCTACAGGCATTATCTGATGAGGTGCAAAAGAAACTTGCTGAGGCAGGTGAAAAGCCCGCCCGAAAAGAGGGAAGCGGTGCTTGGATTTTGCTTGATTACACAGATTTGGTTGTGCATATACAAAGCACAGAGCTTCGCAATTACTACATGTTAGATCGACTTTGGAATGATTGCCCAAAGATTGATTTAGGTTTAGTGAAGGTAGATAGGTAATGAGTAACTCATCATCACCACTTCAAGTAGTTCTCTGGCGTCATGGCCAAACTGATTGGAATGTTGAAAATCGCTTTCAAGGCCACTCTGATATCCCACTTAACAAGGTTGGTGAGTACCAAGTTACTCAAGCTGCTGAAGTTTTAGCCGGACTAAATCCAAATCGAATTATCTCTAGTGATTTAATTCGTGCCCAATCTACTGCAGCAGCACTTGCTAAATTAACTAATTTAAAAGTTGAAATAAATCCTGGACTTAGAGAGACAAATGGTGGATTGTGGGAGGGCAAGACTGGAAGTGAGAATCGAGCATCTCATGGGGAGTTTTTTACCAGGTGGTATGAAGGTGGCGATGAACCAGCAGGAGTAACTGGTGAGCGGCGAAGTGATGTGGCAAAGCGAGCGGTCTCAGTAATTGAAAAAGAAACAGCAAATTTCACCGGCACAATAGTTTTTGTTACTCATGGCGGAACGGTAAGAAGTGTTTTAGGTTCAATACTTAAATTACCAATTGAGCAATGGGGTGTAATTGGTGGCTTATCAAATGCATGTTGGTCGGTATTGGAGTTAACAAAACATCACACTGGATCTCGCTGGTATTTAGCAGAACACAATGCTGGCTCACTACCTGAGCCTGTCTTTGGAGATGATGCGGTTAATTAGATAAGGTTGGCCCTTACTTCAAATAGCGGGGCTGTGGCGCAGCTGGTAGCGCACTTGCATGGCATGCAAGGGGTCAGGGGTTCAAATCCCCTCAGCTCCACTTTATAAAAGGAAATTTAAGGAGCAGTGGTGCCAAAGGTATTAACGTTGCCAGATAAATGGAACGCATCTGACATGCCAGATTTAACTGGCAAGAGATTTTTGATAACTGGTGCCACCTCTGGAATTGGATTATCTGCTGCGACTGAGCTTGCTCGTCGAAATGCCCATGTTGTTATTACTGCCCGCAGTGCAGATAAGGCACGGGATGCGATAAAGAAAATTGGGCCTGGATTAGTTGATTACATACTTCTTGATTTAACCGATTTAGAGTCGGTCAAACGGGCCGCCGCTCGAGTTGATCGAGCCTTTGATGTGGTTGTGCTTAATGCCGGTGTGATGGCAACACCATTTACAAAAACTGTTGATGGCTTTGAATTGCAGATGGGTACTAACCATCTTGGCCACTTTGCCTTTGCTGGTTTGATTAAGAATCAAATTAAAGACCGCTTAGTTGTAGTTTCATCCTTTGCCCACAAACTAGGCAACTTTGGCGATAACAGCATGGATGCAATTCGCAATATTTGCCTTGGAATTGGTAAGTATCAAAAGTGGCAGGTATATGGTGCTAGTAAACTAGCTAATCTATTGTTTGTATCTGAGATTGAGCGGCTTCGAATTCAAAATAATTGGTCATTTATTCCAATTGCTGTTCACCCAGGTTATGCCGATACTAATTTGCAAGCAGTTGCCTCTCAAATGCGTGGGGCCAAAATTGAAGAACAAATTACGATGAAGATAAACAAGATCTTTGCTCAGCCATCATCCCAAGGAGCACTACCAACTCTTGCTGGCTGTGTTTATCCAGATTTGATTGGCGCTAGCTTTATCGGACCAAATGGGTTTTTAGAGATGCGTGGCACGCCAAAATTAACTCGCGCAAAAGCACTTGCCTATGATCAAACTTTGGCGAAAAACTTATGGCAGGTAAGCCAAGAGCTAACAAAGGTAAGTTGGGCATAAATATGCATGAGGCGTATGACTTTAAAGCGGTGCAGGATAAGTGGCTGCCAATTTGGGACAAATTAGCACCATTTAAATCTGGTAAAGATGATGATAAGCGTCCTAAAAAATATGTATTAGATATGTTCCCTTATCCATCTGGGGATCTGCACATGGGACATGCTGAGGCTTACGCATTAGGTGATGTGATTGCCAGATATTGGTTGCAAAAAGGATTTAATGTCATGCATCCAATTGGTTGGGATGCATTTGGTTTACCGGCGGAAAATGCTGCGATAAAGCGCAATGCTGATCCAAGAGCTTGGACCTATGAAAATATTGATGTACAGAAAGCTTCGATGCGTAGATACGCCTGCTCATTTGATTGGGATCGAGTACTTCACACATGTGATCCTGAGTATTACAAATGGAATCAATGGTTGTTTTTACAGATGTTTGAAAAGGGTTTGGCATACCGAAAAGATTCAGCTGTTAATTGGTGCCCAGATTGCCAAACTGTATTAGCAAATGAACAGGTTGTAGCCGGTCTTTGTGAAAGATGTGACAGCGCAGTAACAAAGAAGAAGTTAAATCAGTGGTATTTAAAGATTACCGATTACGCCGATCGCCTGCTCGATGATATGGATCAGCTAGAGGGTGCATGGCCAGAAAAAGTCTTGCAAATGCAACGCAATTGGATTGGTAGATCAACTGGTGCTCAAGTTGATTTTGCCGTTGATGGGCTAGAGCAAACCATCACTGTTTACACCACCAGGCCAGATACTTTGTATGGCGCAACATTTATGGTGGTGGCCGCTGACTCTGAATTAGCTGCAAAGTTAGTTGCTGGCACGCCAGTTGAGGCAGAGTTTAAAAAGTATGTTGAAAGTGTCAAGGCCGCCTCTGATATTGATCGATTAGCAACAGATCGAGTAAAAAGTGGTGTCTTTTTAAATCGATATGCAATTAATCCAGTAAATGGAGAAAAGATTCCAATTTGGGCCTCTGATTATGTATTGGCTGATTATGGAACTGGTGCAATCATGGCAGTTCCAGCGCATGATCAGCGAGATTTAGATTTTGCAAAAGCAATGAAACTGCCAGTAAGAGTTGTAATTGATACCGGCTTAGAAGATCCAAATACTTCAGGTATTGCTACCGATGGTGATGGCAAGGTTATTAACTCTGGATCTATCACTGGCTTAGCCAAAGATGAGGCAATAAGTAGAATTATTTCTGAGCTGGCAGATAAAAAGCTTGGAAAAGCAACCAAGAATTACCGCCTTCGTGATTGGTTGATCTCACGCCAGCGTTTTTGGGGAACGCCAATTCCAATCATTCATTGCGACAGTTGTGGTTTAGTTCCAGTTCCACAATCTCAATTACCAGTTGAGTTACCAGATGCTAAAGGTTTGGATTTAAAGCCAAAGGGAACCTCACCATTAGGTGCAGCATCTGACTGGGTAAATGTTGCATGCCCTAAGTGCAACGCCCCTGCCAAACGAGATGCTGACACCATGGATACCTTTGTTGACTCCTCTTGGTACTTCCTGCGTTACACATCAGTTAATAATCATGATGTGGCCTTTGATAAAAAATCAGTTGAGACTTGGCTACCAGTAGATCAGTATGTTGGTGGTGTAACCCATGCAATCTTGCACCTTTTATACTCCCGCTTTTTCACCAAGGTATTGCATGATCTTGGCCTTTTAAACTTCACCGAACCATTTACTCGCCTTTTAAATCAAGGAATGGTTTTAATGGATGGCTCAGCAATGAGTAAGAGTCGAGGAAATCTGGTTAAGTTATCTGATGAGTTAGATAAGCATGGCGTGGATGCGATTCGTGTATCGATGGTATTTGCCGCACCTCCTGAGGATGATATTGATTGGGCAGATGTATCACCTGCTGGTTCATTAAAGTTTTTAAATCGTGCTTGGCGAATTAGCCAGGATGTAAGTAGCAAAGCCGGGGTTGATTTTAAGAGTGGAAATATTGAACTAAGGAAGGTAACTCATAAATCACTGTCTGATATTGAGTTAGCGGTTGAATCCTTTAGATTTAACGTAGCAATTGCCAGAGTTATGGAGTTGGTAAATGCCACGAGAAAAGCAATTGATTCTGGGTGTGGTCCAACAGACCCTGCAGTTCGTGAAGCAGCGGAGGCTATTGCCATCTGCCTTTCACTAGTTGCCCCTTACACCGCTGAAGATATGTGGGAAAAGCTTGGACACAAACCTGCGATTGCAAATGCGGGATGGCCAGTAATTGATAAGTCATTACTAGGTGTTGATAATGTGATTGCAATATTGCAAGTAAATGGAAAGATCAAAGATCGTATTGAGGTCTCACCTAATATCTCAAAAGAGGAGCTAGAAAAATTAGGCAGAGAAAATGCTGAGATTAAGAGTGCGCTAGCTGGATTACAGGTAAGTAAGGTAATTACCGTAGCGCCTAAATTAGTAAATTTTGTAGTTTAAATTACACCTTTCTATCTACTAATAACCTTTTGGTATGGATAACCTTTACCTATGCAAAAATTAGTTTTAACCCTCCTGCTGGTACTTATTACGCCAAACGCTTATGCAGCAGATACTGGTGGATCAGCACCAGCGCCAGCTGCAACCCCTACGCCAACTGCTAAGTATGAGGTAGTAACTCCGGCTGCAACTCCGATGCCATCTGCACCGACAAAGAATTTAACCACCGATTTAACCGCGATACGAAGTTTAATTGCTAGCAAAAATTTCTCATCAGCTCTTGCATCATTAAAGATTGCCGATAGAAATTACCCAAATAATGCTGATATCAATAACCTGCTGGGTTATAGCGCTAGAAATTTAAAGCAAAATAAGGCTGCCGCCACCTACTACACAAAAGCGTTGCGGATAAATCCAAATCACCTAGGCGCTCTTGAATACCAGGGTGAGTTGTTTATGGTGACAAAGAAGATAAGTGCAGCAAAAAGTAATTTAGCTAAATTAAAGCGTTTATGCGGGGTTAACTGCGAAGAGTATTTAGATCTTAAAAAGGCAATAGGTAATAAGTAACCTTGCTGTCTCTGCTTAGAGCAAGCCACATAGGGCCAACGGCTGCAGTAACTTTTATTTCATTTTTGCTGGCTACCTCATTATGGTGGGAAGGACCGGCATTTGTTATTGCCTTTGGCATCTTCCTAGGCCAACTTCTTGTTGGCTGGAGTAATGATTTAAATGATTATCCAGATGATTTAAAACATAACCGGACCGTAAAACCTTTAGTAAGTGGTGAGATAACAAGTAAACAGTTACTACGTGCCATCAAAATCTGCGCACCCTTCACACTTATCTTTAATCTATTTGGCCCACTTGGTATTAAAGGTGGCTTACTTTATTTATTTGGGGTAGGGATGGGCGTTGCTTATAACTTCTACTTTAAATCCACACTCTTTTCACCCCTGCCATACGCACTTGCCTTTGCAGCTTTAGTTTCATCGATAGTGATCTCAACTGATCGAACCCCACCAATTTGGTTGATTACCTGTGGGGCGTTACTAGGAGTGGCAGCACACTTTGCAAATGTGCTTAAGGATATAGATCAAGATCTTGAATCTAAGATCAAGGGATTGCCGCAGAGATTGGGCAAAAAAGTAAGCCGAATAATCTGTGCCAGCTTATTAATTGGCACAACATTGATCCTGCACTCACTTGTTGGCAATACGCCATTATTAGTAATCGGGCTAATAGCAGCAGCTATTACTAGCATCGCACCAAACTCAGTAATCTTTAAGTCTTTGATTATTACCGTAATTATTGATCTAATCTTGTTGTTAAATGCAGTTGATTCTGAACTTGGTAGCTTAGTTATTTAAATACTTGCCTTATTAAGGTATTACTAAGAGTATTGCCGTATGAGACGGATAGTAGTAATCACACTTCTACTCACACTCCTTTCACCCTCCAACACCCAAGCTGCTCCAATAGATGCACTTGCTGCATTAAATAATTTAGAGGTAAAGGGCAGAGCGCCTAAGACTGGGTATGCCAGATCCCAATTTCCACACTGGTCAGATCCAGATCGAAATGGTTGTGATGCTAGAAATGACACCTTAAAACGAGATCTTACAAATATTACTTACAAGGTAGGAACTAGAGATTGCAAGGTGATTGCTGGGCAACTACTAGATCCATTTAGTGGCAAGGTAATTACCTTCTCTACCACCAAGGTGGTAATTGATATTGATCATGTGGTGGCGCTATCTAACGCTTGGCAAACCGGGGCTGCCTACTTTGATAAAAACAAGCGCACACAAATCGCCAATGATCCACTTAATTTATTGGCGGTTGACTCAAAATTAAATCGCCAAAAAGGTGATGGGGATGCTGCCACCTGGCTACCACCTTCTAAAGCATTTCGCTGTGAGTATGTTGCTAGGCAGGTTGCAGTCAAAGCAAAGTATGGCTTATGGGTGACAAAGCCAGAGAAGGTGGCAATAGATAAAATTTTATCAACCTGTGTTGGCCAAAAACTGCCGGCTTAATCTTTATCGGTAGAGTAAGAGCATGTGTGGAAGGTATGCGTTAAATATCTCAGGAGATGATTTAGCACTTGAGTTTGCAGCTGGAAATGCTAATGCAGCGTTCACTCCAAGTAATTGGAATATCTCACCCACCACACCAATTCCATTTATTGCATCCGATAATCTGGCAGGAGATAGCCGAACAATTCAAATGGGTCGGTGGGGATTAATTCCATCCTGGGCAAAGGATGCCAGCAGACAAGCAAATGCAATTAATGCCAGAGTGGAATCAATTGCCGAAAAGCCAACCTTTAAGAGCGCCTTTAAATCAAGAAGATGTTTAATACCGGCAACTGGATATTATGAGTGGGCAACTGAGCTTGGCCAATACAAACCAAAGCAGCCTTTTTATATCTCAAATAAAGATAAGAGCTCAATTGCCATCGCTGGTATTTATGAAGAGTGGATTAATCCCCAAACATCCTCACCAATTACCACCGCTGCCATTATTACCAGAGAGGTAGTTGGAATATTAAAACCAATTCATCACCGAATGCCGGTGATCTTGCCAAAGAGTTTATGGAGCACCTGGCTTAGTAATAAATCTTTATCACCAGATGAGATAAGTGATTACTTAAAGATGATTGATATAAAGCAGGCAGATGCCGGCTTAACCTTTTGGCCAGTATCTGATGAGGTTAACAATGCAAGAAACACTGGGCAGCAGCTGGCAGCACAAATAGAGCTACCGCCCTCTGGCACACTTTTTTAAAACCCATCACTTCTAGTTGCCAACTTGCCACTGTCAGTGGGGTTTAGTATCTTATCGAACAAATGTTCGAACGCAAATCAAGTGATGATTTAAGCCAAAACCAGCTGGCCAAGATCTGCCTGACTACCCAAAGTGGTGATCCGGTTGAGTTTATTTACCAAGGGGTGCGCTTTCATATCAGTGAGGTATTAACCACCTGGCTGCAAAGTAATCCTTGGTGGCAAAA
>Ga0208853_1000641_pt1 | contig 10499 bp, 9 predicted proteins | sample LakMenEpi03Oct11_FD_150667 | JGI IMG/M metagenome (GOLD analysis project Ga0208853, IMG submission 150667) | Freshwater microbial communities from Lake Mendota, WI - 03OCT2011 deep hole epilimnion (SPAdes) | ecosystem: Environmental > Aquatic > Freshwater > Lake > Epilimnion/Euphotic zone ... | reverse complement strand
CCCAGTTCGAAGTCGCCTCACGTTCTTGAGGTCGCCAAGACCGCTCTTTAGGTGCGGTCGGCAGATCCGGAAAAAAAGGCGCCACCACAGATTTTTTAGCAAATGCTTTTAACAAAAGCGTTTATGAAAACTTATAAGAAGGATTTGATCGTATGGCCGAAGAGCCAAAAAAAGTGCGTAAGCGCGCTGTAAAGAAAAGTGCAAGTAAAGCAGTAGAGCAGAGCGAGAGCGCTCCTATTGCTAAAGAGAAGAAATCAAAGGCCGGGGTAATCCCAGCTCCAATATTTCAAGCAGCTCCAGTGGCTGCTGCCCCAAAGGCAAAGCCTGCTACAACAAAGCCTGCTACAACAAAGCCTGCTACAACAAAGCCTGCTCCAAAGAGCGCAGCTGAGGTTCCGGGCGAGAGTGAGGCGGAGAGAGAAAATCGCCGTCGCCGTCGCCGCAGAGGAGGCCGTTCTCGTCGCAGGCTAGAAAAAGATGAGAGCCCTACAACTAGCCCGGCGGTAGGCAAAGAACCAAGTAGCGATTCCGAAGGCAGCGTTGGATTTAAAAAGCGTAGACGCCGTCGTCGCTCAGGCGCTGATGGAGTAGCGCCAGGTGAGAAGATTGAAGAAGATGGCGTATTAACTGTAGTTAAGGTGCGCGAGCCTCGTCCGGTTCAAGAAAAACCTGCACGAGAGAAGAAGAGCTTTGATCGCCCGCCTCGTCGCTTTAAAGATCGCGATAGAGATAGAGGTCGAGAGAAACCTCGCTATAACGATTATCGTGAAAATCGTCGCCGCGGAACAATACTTACCGATGCTGAATTTCTTGCAAGACGTGAATCTGTAGATCGTGAGATGTTAGTTCGCCAGCAAGGCGATAGAACACAGATTGCAATTTTGGAAGATAAGGTTTTGGTTGAGCACTATGTCAATCGCAATAGCAATATCTCCTATGTTGGAAACGTCTATCTTGGAAAAGTTCAGAACGTTCTTCCTTCAATGGAAGCTGCATTCGTTGATATTGGTAAGGGACGAAACGCTGTTTTATATGCTGGCGAAGTTAATTGGGATGCTGCCGGTCTTGCTGATAATCAGGAGCGAAAGATTGAGAAAGTTCTAAAAACTGGTCAATCAGTATTAGTTCAAGTAACTAAAGATCCAATCGGTCAAAAAGGTGCTCGTCTAACAAGTCAGATCTCACTTCCTGGTCGATATTTAGTTTATGTACCAGGCGGGGGAATGAGTGGAATCTCAAGACGACTTGCAGATACTGAGCGCTCACGCTTAAAAGAAATTCTTAAAGGTCTAATCACTGATGAAGAGGGCGTAATTGTCAGAACCGCTGCAGAGGGAGCAAGTGATGAAGAACTTACTCGCGATGTAATCCGCCTAAAAGCGCAATGGGATGACATTAAGGCAAAGTCTGAAAACACCAGTACCTCAGCTCCATCACTTCTCTATGGTGAGCCTGATCTAACGGTTCGAGTAATTAGAGATATCTTTAATGAAGATTTCCGCAAGCTAACTGTTCAAGGAGGCGATGCTTGGGATGATATTAATAATTATCTTGGCCATATTGCTCCTGAGCTTTTAACAAAGATTGAAAAATACAGCCAAGGAAAAGATCTCTTTGTTGAAAATAGAATTGATGAGCAGTTAGCTAAAGCACTTGACCGTAAGGTTTATCTGCCATCTGGAGGCTCACTAGTTATTGATCGCACCGAGGCTATGGTGGTTATTGATGTCAACACTGGAAAGTTCATTGGTAAAGGTGGAAATCTAGAGGAGACTGTTACTAAAAATAACCTTGAGGCAGCAGAGGAAATTGCTCGTCAGCTAAGGCTTCGAGATTTGGGCGGAATTATCGTTATCGACTTTATCGATATGATTTTAGAATCAAATCGTGAGCAGGTATTGCGCAGATTAGTTGAATGTCTGGGAAGAGATAGAACTAAGCATCAAGTAGCGGAAGTAACATCACTTGGTTTAGTGCAGATGACTCGAAAGAGAGTGGGCCAAGGGCTAATTGAAGCCTTCTCAACAACTTGTGATAGTTGTGGTGGTCGAGGCATTCATGTTCATATGGAGCCAGTTAATAAGAAGAGCCTTGATCGTGAATTTGTTCCAGCAAAGGTCAATAAGGAAGAGAACCTCACCGCTGTTGAAGTAGAGGCTGAAGAAGATGAAGTCCTTGAAGAAGTTGAGAGCGCGGCTAAGAAAGAGGGAGATTCTGGCCAGAAGAAAGGCTTTGGTAGGCGTAAACGCAGGGCTGCCAGCTCTGGAGTTGTAACTGCCTAACTCAGTTTGACCCTAGATAGGCTCAATCCGTAACCTATGCCCCTGCCCCGATAAGGGTCTTTGGTAAGGCAAAAAAAGAGATGGAAGGACCATTGTGTACGCAATAGTTAAAGCTGGCGGTCGCCAGGAGAAGGTCGCTGTTGGCGATACTGTCTTTGTTGATCGCATTGATGCAGCTGCTGGTTCCACCGTTTCATTTCCTGCAGTTTTAGTTGTTGATGGCGCAGCGGTAACAAGTGATCCAAAGCTTCTCTCTGGAGTTAAAGTAACTGGAGAAATTATTGAAGAGGTTAAGGGTCCAAAGATTCATATCTTGCGCTTTAAGAATAAGACCGGCTATCGCCGTCGTCAGGGCTTTCGTTCAAAAAACACTCGCGTGAAAATCACTGCGATTAATGGTGTGAAGTAAAGGGGTTGGCATAAATGGCATCGAAAAAAGGCGTCTCCTCAACCCGTAATGGTCGCGATTCCAATGCACAATTTCTTGGAATCAAAAGATTTGGTGGTCAGGTAGTTAACAGCGGCGAGATTCTCGTTCGCCAGCGTGGCACCAAGTTCCACCCAGGTAAGAATGTAGGAATCGGAAAAGATGACACGCTATTTGCACTAGCTTCAGGTTCAGTGGAGTTTGGCAGTGCTCGTGGTCGTCGCGTTGTAAATATCGTCCCGGTTTCCTAAGCAACGGACTTAAAAAAATTGCGGGTCCGTGCATACGGGCCCGCTTTTTACTTATCCACCTAATTTAAGAGAGGCAAGAGTCAGATGACAACCTTCGTTGATCGCGTGACTCTTCATGCCGCAGCAGGAAAAGGTGGCGATGGCTGCGTCTCTGTTCACCGTGAAAAATTCGTTCCACTTGGCGGCCCTGATGGGGGCAGCGGTGGAAGAGGCGGCGACATTATTTTGGTTGTTGATCCAAGTGTTACTACCTTGCTTGATTTTCATCACTCACCACATCGCAGCGCTAGCTCTGGAAGACAGGGATATGGCGCGCTAAAAAATGGCCCTGATGGAGATGATTTAATCCTTGGCGTTCCTAATGGAACGGTTGTGATGAATAAAGAAGGCCGCATCTTGGCAGATTTAGTAGGTAATGGAACAAGATTTATTGCAGCTAAAGGTGGTTTAGGCGGTCTTGGAAATAATGCGCTTGCCTCAAACCGGCGTCGAGCTCCAGGTTTTGCACTCCTTGGTGAACCTGGCGAGAAGCGAACTTTAGTTTTAGAACTTAAATCTGTTGCAGATATTGGTCTAATTGGTTATCCAAGCGCTGGAAAATCATCTCTAGTTGCAGCTATTTCTGCAGCAAGGCCAAAGATTGCTGATTATCCATTTACAACACTTGCGCCAAATCTTGGAGTTGTTCAGGCAGGAGAGGCGAGATTTACTGTTGCAGATGTTCCAGGTTTGATACCAGGTGCTTCGCAAGGAAAAGGTCTTGGCTTGCAATTTCTTCGCCATGTTGAGCGCTGCGCAGCTTTAGTACATGTTCTCGATTGTGGAACGCTAGAGACCGAGCGCGATCCGGTTAGAGATTTTGAAGTTATTGAAGATGAGTTAAAGAAGTATGCAGAGGATCTAAGTACCAGGCCGCGAATTATTGCTCTTAATAAAGTTGATCTTCCTGATGCTAAAGCAATGGCAGATATGGTGGAGCCAACGCTAAAAAAGATGGGATATGAGGTTTATCAGATCTCAGCTGCATCAAGAATTGGTCTTGAACAACTTCTCTATGCCATGGCTAAGTTAGTTGCAGAGCATAGAAAGCAGGAGAGCGAGCTAGAGAAGGTAAGGATTGTGCTTCGCCCAACTCCAATTGATGATGTTGGCTTTAAGACTATGGCTAATGATGATGGCTCATTTACCGTTATTGGTTCACGTCCTGAGAGATGGGTTCATCAAACAAACTTTAGTAATGCCGAAGCAGTTGGATATTTAGCAGATCGCCTAGCAAGTTTAGGAGTTGAAAAAGAGCTCTTTAGATTAGGGGCCAAGCAAGGCGATGAAGTGCGCATTGGCCTTGGTGATGATGCGGTGGTCTTTGATTGGGAGCCAACTATTGAGGCAGGCGCTGAACTTCTGGCCGGACCTCGCGGCGATGACATGCGTATCCCGCGCGGATGGGAGAAGTTTGATGAAGAGGCAATTGATCAATTAGATGATGAAGAATTAGCTCAGCAATGGGAGTACAAGGTAGAAGATCCCACAGATCCCGGAAAAGAGATGGAGGAGCAGAAATGAATCGCGATGCAGTTATAAAAGCAAAGCGAATAGTTATCAAGATTGGCTCCTCAACTCTTACTGGAGCAGATGGCGCTGGTCTTGATAGCTCTGCCGTTATTAAATTAGCAGCAGCGGTTGCTGAGTTAAAAGAAAAGGGCAGAGAAGTTGTTGTTGTCTCATCTGGAGCAATTGCAGCAGGGCTTGCCCCTCTTGGACTAGGAAGTAGACCTGCCGATCTTGCAACGCAACAAGCAGCAGCATCTGTTGGCCAGGGGCTATTAATTCATAGCTATACCGAAGCTCTAAGAAAACATAAAATTATTGCCTCTCAAGTGCTATTAACTATTGAAGATATTGTTCGCAGGTCTCACTATCAAAATGCGCAGCGCACCCTCTTTAAATTACTTGCGCTAGGCGTTGTGCCAATTATTAATGAGAATGATTCGGTGGGAACGCAAGAGATTAGATTTGGCGATAATGATCGAATCGCAGCTCTCGTTTCTCATTTAATTGGTGCAGATTTATTAGTTCTAGTTAGTGATGTTGATGCTCTCTATGATGCTAATCCAAAAGAGGCTGGAGCTAAAAAGATTTCTCAAGTTGATTCCCTTAAGCAATTGGACGATGCCCAAATTGGGGGAGCAGGATCTAAAGTTGGTAGCGGTGGTATGGTGACAAAGATTGAAGCTGCGCGAATTTCAACCCAAGCTGGAATTCCAATGTTATTAACCTGCCTTGGCGATCTTTCCCAAGTATTGGCCGGGGCCGAACTTGGAACATACTTTGTTGCATCAGCAGATAAGAAGTCTTCTCGTCTGCTCTGGTTAGCTCACGCGGCAAGTAGTAGTGGAAGATTAATTATCGATGCTGGCGCTGTTAACGCTCTACGTGAACGTGGTACCTCACTTCTTCCTGCTGGAGTTAAAGCTATTGAAGGAGAATTTAGCGCAGGAGATACCGTTGAAATATCAGCCGAAGATGGAAGCGTCATTGCTCGCGGCTTAGTTGCCTTTGATTCTTCAGAAATTCCAGCGATGCTCGGGCGCTCCACTAAAGATCTTGCGAAAGAATTAGGGCCTGAATATGAGCGAGAGTTGGTCCACCGCGATGACATGGTGCTTCTATGAGTAATGATCAATTAGTTGCAGATTTAGCAGATAGAGCAAGAAAAGCATCAAAGACTCTAATCACTGCTGGTTATAGCAAGAGACAAGGTGCACTCCTTGCAATTGCAGATGCTCTTGAGGCCAATATGAATGAAATCCTTGCAGCTAATAATCTTGATATTCAGCGCGGAAAAGATAATGGGCTTAACTCATCACTTCTTGATCGCCTAGCTCTAAGCCCGGAGCGAATCAAAGATATTGCCTCAGGGGCCCGCCAAGTTGCAGCACTTGATGACCCACTTGGAATTGTTTTAAGACAGAGAACTCTAAGTAATGGTTTGAAACTCACTCAAGTAACTGTGCCATTTGGGGTTATCGGAATGGTCTATGAGGCTCGTCCAAATGTAACTGTTGATGCTGCAGTAATTCTTCTGATGTCAGGAAATGCAGCGCTACTTCGTGGTTCATCATCTGCTCAGGCAAGCAATGAGGTATTGGTTAAAGTGATGAGAGGCGCACTTGAGGCGGGAGATATTTCAAGTGAAGTTATTCAATTAATTCCTTCAAGTGATCGCGATACTACTAGAGCTCTTCTTCATGCTCGAGGAAAAGTTGATTTAGTAATTCCAAGAGGAAGCGCTGATTTAATCCGTATGGTTGTTGATGATTCAACTGTCCCTACAATTGAAACTGGGGCTGGTGTCTGTCATGTTTATATTGATAAGAGCGCTGACTTTGCTAAAGCACTTCCAATAGTAATTAACTCAAAAACTCATAGACCTAGTGTTTGTAACGCCGCAGAGACTCTTCTAGTTCATAGAGAGATAGCCAATGAGTTCCTACCAATTGTTCTTAAAGAACTCAATCAGGCAGGGGTTATTCTGAATTGTGATCAAGCAAGCCTTGAAGTTGCTAACTCCCTATCAATTCCAGCAAGCCTTGCTACTGAAGAGAATTGGTCTACTGAATACGGTGTATTAGAGATGAATGTGGCAGTTGTGGCTGATTTAGATAGCGCGGCTGCGCATATTTTGAAGTATGGAACTAATCACACTGAGGCAATTGTTACTGAGTCCAGCCAGAGCGCAGAGAGATTTATTTCTCTTGCTGATTGCGCAGCAGTGATGGTTAATGCATCGACAAGATTTACTGATGGCCAAGAGATGGGATTTGGCGCAGAGATTGGAATTTCAAATCAGAAGCTTCATGCCCGTGGTCCAATGGGCCTTGAGCAGATGACTACCACCACATGGATTGTGAGAGGAGATGGCCAGATCCGAAAGTAATTCGCTGGCAGCGATAGCTCTTCGGTAAGGTGACCTATATGTCTAATATCTCGCGCGATGATGTGGCAAATCTAGCCAAACTAGCTCGCATTGATTTGTCAGAGGATGAATTAGCTGGTCTTGCTAAAGAGCTTTCAGTAATTCTTGATGCAGTTGCGCGAGTTCAAGAAGTTGCAGGCGAAGATGTTCCTCCAACTTCTCATCCACTACCTCTTGTTAATGTCTTTCGCGAGGATGTAGTACGCCCAAGTCTTACTCCACAGGAAGCCCTCTCTGGAGCCCCAGAGCAAGAGGAGCAGAGATTTAAAGTTCCACAGATTTTGGGTGAAGAGTGATGATTAACAAGAGCGCAGTTGAGATGGCAGAGGCTCTATCAAAGGGCGAAATCACTAGCGTTGAGTTAACTAAAGCTCATCTAAAACAGATAAGTGAAGTTGATGGACAGGTTCATGCTTTTCTCCATGTTGATACCCAGGGAGCTTTAGAGCAGGCCAGCCAAGTTGATGCAAAGAGAAGCGCTGGAGAGAAAATGCCTGCTTTAGCTGGTGTTCCACTAGCTCTTAAAGATGTTTTAGTTCAAAAAGGAATTCCTACTACCTGTGGTTCAAAGATGTTAGAGGGATGGCGCCCTCCTTATGATTCAACAGTTGTTAGAAAGTTAAAAGAAAACGGCATAGTAATTCTGGGTAAAACCAATATGGATGAGTTTGCTATGGGTTCATCTACTGAAAATTCAGCTTATGGCACGACAAAAAATCCTTGGGACTTAACTCGCATCCCAGGCGGATCAGGCGGCGGCTCATCTGCATCTCTAGCATCATTTCAAGCACCTCTTGCAATTGGAACTGATACTGGAGGATCAATTCGACAGCCAGCTGCAGTGACAGGAACAGTAGGAGTTAAACCAACATATGGCGCAGTTTCTCGATACGGCTTAGTTGCCTTTTCATCATCTCTTGATCAAGCAGGTCCATGCGCCAGAACTGTTCTTGATGCGGCATATCTCCATGAAGCAATTGCAGGACATGACCCCCTAGATTCCACTTCAATTAACGCTCCAGTCCCAGCAATTGTTGCCGCTGCTAAGGATGGAAATGTAAAGGGAATGAAGATTGGCGTTATAAAAGAACTTCAAGGAGATGGCTATCAAGCTGGAGTCTTAAAACTATTTAATGAATCCCTAGAAATTCTGGCATCACTTGGCGCTGAGATTGTAGAAGTCTCGTGTAAATACTTTGATTACGCCTTAGCTGCCTACTACTTAATTGCGCCAAGTGAGTGCTCTTCAAATCTTGCTCGCTTTGATGCGATGCGTTATGGAATAAGAAATGGCCAGGGCTCTGCTGAAGAGGTAATGAATTCCACAAGACAGATTGGTTTTGGCAGGGAAGTTAAGCGCAGAATTATCCTTGGAACATATGCACTCTCAAGTGGTTATTACGATGCCTATTATGGAAGCGCGCAGAAGGTTAGAACTCTAATCTCACGTGATTTTGAGAGCGCCTTTAAATTAGCAGATGTCTTAGTTTCACCAACAGCGCCAACAACTGCCTTTAAGATTGGCGAGAAGTCCAATGATCCGATTGCGATGTATTTAAATGACATTGCAACAATCCCAACTAACCTTGCAGGAATCGGCGGTATGTCACTTCCATCAGGACTTGCCGCTGAAGATGGGCTGCCAGCTGGATTTCAAATAATGGCCCCAGCCATGAAAGATGATTTGATGTATAAAGTCGGCGCTGCCCTTGAAGCAGAGCTAAATACTAAGTGGCAGGGACCAATTCTAAATTCTGCTCCAAAGCTAGGAGCTAAATAATGGCTCTTAAATATGAAGAGGTAATTGCAAAATATGAACCATCGCTTGGCCTTGAGGTTCACGTCGAATTGGGCACAGCATCAAAGATGTTCTGTGGCTGCAATACAGTCTTTGGAGCAGCTGCCAATACTCAGACCTGCCCAGTCTGTTTAGGCCTTCCAGGGGCGCTTCCTGTAGTGAATGGAAAAGCCATTGAATACACAATCGCAATAGGACTAGCACTTAACTGCTCTATTGCGCCATATAGTCGCTTTGCTAGAAAGAATTATTTCTATCCAGATATGCCGAAGAATTTTCAAACCTCACAATATGACGAGCCAATCTGCACCAATGGATATCTAGATATCACAATTGATACAGATGAAGGAAGCAAGGACTTTAGAATTGAAATTGAACGGGTTCATATGGAAGAGGACACTGGAAAATCACTTCACATGGGAGGATCGACCGGTCGAATTCACGGAGCTGATTACTCACTTCTTGATTACAACCGAGCTGGAATTCCATTAGTTGAGATCGTTACAAAAGTTGTCAATGGATGCGGCAAATATGCGCCAGAAGTTGCCAAGGCATATGTCTCAGAGCTTCGAGATGTTCTGCGCGGCCTTGGGGTAAGTGATGTGAAGATGGAGCAGGGATCACTGCGCTGTGATGCTAACGTTTCACTTCGGCTAATAGGCTCTGAGAAACTTGGAACTAGAAGTGAGACTAAGAATGTCAACTCACTTAAGTCAGTAGAGCGCGCAATTAGATCAGAGATGATTCGCCATGCCGAACTTCTTAATTCCAATCAGCGAGTGATACAGGAGACCAGGCACTTCCATGAAGATACTGGCCTAACAACTTCAGGGCGCTCAAAGGAGCAGGCTGAGGATTACCGATATTTTCCAGAGCCAGACCTTGTTCCAATTGCTCCAAGTAAAGAGTTAATTGCAAAGATTGCTGCAAGCCTTCCAGAAAAGCCCTCGGTCAGACGAAAGAAGTTGCAAGAGGCTTGGCAGGTGCCAGATAAAGAGATGGCAGCAATGATTAATGCTGAAGTTCTAGATTTAGTTGAGGCAACAGTGAAATTGGGAGCAGATCCAACTCGCGCCCGTTCTTGGTGGTTGGGTGAAATAGCCAGAATTGCTAATGAGAAGGCGGTAGCTGCAGCAGATCTAGCTATTAGCGCTGCAGATGTCGCTGAAGTTGTAGCCCTAATTGTTAAGGGAGAGCTAACCGATAAATTAGCGCGCCAGGTTGTTGAGGCGCTAATTAATGGCGAAGGCAGCGTAGGTCAGATAATTGAAACTCGCGGCATCAAAGTTGTTTCTGATGATTCATCTCTAATGGCAGCAATTGAGCGAGCAATCGCAGCTGCTCCAGATGTTGCTGAGAAGGTTAGAGGGGGAAATATCCCAGCCTCAGGAGCTTTAATTGGCGCAGTGATGAAGGAATCAAAGGGTCAAGCTGATGCAGCAAAGGTACGCGATCTTTTACTCAAGCATTTAGGTCAGGGATAAGTAGGATTCATTCATGACAAATCCGATGAAGCCTCGTTCTGGACTTGTAACAGATGGTCTTGAGCGCGCTCCTGCTCGCGGAATGCTTAGAGCAGTTGGAATGAAAGATGAAGATTGGGTCAAGCCACAAATTGGAATTGCATCTTCTTGGAATGAAATCACTCCATGTAATCTCTCGCTAGATCGTTTAGCAAAAGCATCAAAGCAAGGAGTAATTGATGCAGGTGGATTTCCAATGCAATTTGGCACCATCTCAGTCTCTGATGGCATATCAATGGGCC
>Ga0208853_1000638_pt1 | contig 10509 bp, 17 predicted proteins | sample LakMenEpi03Oct11_FD_150667 | JGI IMG/M metagenome (GOLD analysis project Ga0208853, IMG submission 150667) | Freshwater microbial communities from Lake Mendota, WI - 03OCT2011 deep hole epilimnion (SPAdes) | ecosystem: Environmental > Aquatic > Freshwater > Lake > Epilimnion/Euphotic zone ... | reverse complement strand
TTCGGGCACAATCCGCGACAACATCCTGCCTTTACCATATAAAGAGCCAAGCCAAACTTTGTACGTATTGCTTCAAAACATTGTGGATGAAGGCCGCAGGTTTGCCGCTACCGCTGATATGAAGGTGTCTGACATGAGTGGCAACGCTCCTGTCGGTACAACACTGGCACTGTTAGAAAGACAACTCAAGGTGATGACGGCTGTTCAGGCTCGTGTGCACTTTGCATTGAAGCAAGAGTTAGGTCTGCTTAAGAACATCATCCGTGATTACTCTGATACTGATTATTTGTATGAGCCAGAGGGTACAAAAGGCCCCCGTGCCAAGCAGTCTGACTACCAGCACGTAGATGTAATTCCTGTGTCTGACCCCAACGCCGCGACCATGAGTCAACGTGTTGTGCAGTACCAAGCTGTGATTCAGATGGCGCAGATGGCGCCGGACATCTATGACTTACCACAACTGCACCGCCGTATGTTGGAAGTGCTTGGTATTAAGAATGCAGAAAAGTTGGTGCCGCTGGAAGAAGATCAGAAGCCCACAGACCCTGTGTCTGAGAACCAGAATGTACTCAAAGGCAAACCGCTTAAAGCGTTCATGTACCAAGACCATCAGTCGCATATCCAAGTGCACATGCTGTTGTTGCAAGACCCAATAATTCAGCAGTTCATTGGTCAGAACCCCCGTGCTCCAGCCATCCAAGCGGCGCTTACTGCGCACGTTGCAGAGCACGTTGGCTACATGATGCGTCAGAAGATTGAGCAACAACTGGGTATGCCACTGCCACCCGAAGACGAGAAGTTGCCACCGAACGTGGAGATTGCTTTGTCTGCAATGATGGCGCAAGCGGCACAGCAAGTGCTCATGCAAGATCAAGCCAAAGCCGCACAGATGCAGGCTCAACAGCAAGCACAAGACCCTGTGGTTCAGATGCAGTTGCAAGAGTTGCAAATCAAGCAGGGCGAGTTGGAGTTGAAGAAGCAGAAGTTGATGATAGATGCAAGCATCGCCGCCGACAAGCAAGAGTTGGAAGAGCAAAAAGTCAGTGGTCGTTTGGAACTTGACGCTCTTAAGGTGGGCGCACAAATCAACGAAAGCAAAACCAAATCTCAATTTGAGCAAGAACGTGCCGGTATTCAGATGGGCGCTGACATTGCCAAGAACAAAGCTCAAATGGAATTGCAAGCACGTACTACAGCGTTACAACGCAACCAACCCAAAACGGAACCTAAATCATGATTCAAGACTTCGCACGCGTTTTGCGCGAAAAAATACGCACCGACATGAACAACTACGCTGACGATTTGTCAGGTGGGGGTTGTCGCACATTTGAAGAGTATCAAAAACTTTGCGGGGTTATTCAGGGTCTGGCCCTCGCAGAGCGTTATCTCCTTGACCTTGCACAGAAAGTTGAACAATCCGATGAGTGATCTTGATCTTTCCCCCGGTGCTTTTGCACTGCCTGAACCCATCCAACCTTTGGATGCACCTGAACCTGAAATTAGTGATGAGCAGAAGGCCACGCAACTCCCAATCCCAACAGGTTGGAAGATTCTTTGCGCTGTGCCCGACATCTCTGAACGTATCGACGGTACAAGTCTGGACTTAGTCCGGCCTCTTGAAAGCATGCGCCAAGAAGAAACAGCGACCACTGTGTTGTTTGTTTTAAAAGTTGGCCCAGATGCGTACAACGACACCGCCAAGTTTCCTAACGGAGCATGGTGTAAAGAGGGCGACTTCGTGTTAGTACGTACTTACTCCGGCACAAGATTTAAGATCTTTGGCAAGGAGTTCCGTCTCATCAACGACGACCAAGTTGATGCTGTTGTGCAAGACCCTCGCGGCCTGACCCGCGCTTGAAAGGAAGAATATGGCTGACCCATACAAATTTCCCGACGAAGTTGAAGAAACTCCAGTAGGAAAAGACAGCGACAGTACTGAAATTGAGATAGAAATCGTTGACGATACCCCCCAAGAAGACCGTGGCCGCAAGCCATTGGATCGTAATGTGGATGATCCCTCTGACGATGAACTCGATACGTACTCTGATGGCGTTAAAAAGCGCATAAAAGAGCTAACACACGCCCGTCATGACGAGCGCCGTGCCAAAGAAGCCCTCGCACGCGAAAAACAAGAGCTAGAACGCATTACACAGCACATTTTGGACGAGAACAAGCGTCTAAAACAGCACGTAAGCACGGGTGAACAGACTTATTCTGAAACAATCAAGGCGGCAACACATGCCGAGCTTGAAAATGCCAAGCGTAAGTACAAAGAAGCATACGAAGCAGGTGATTCTGACGCTCTGTTGGAGGCACAAGAAGCCTTGACAGATGCCAAGATGCGTGTAGAAGCTGCAAAAAACTTTAAACCTACCCCTTTACAACAAGATGATAATGATGTACAAATCAGGTCATCTCCTCCACCCCGACAAGAGATCGACGATAAAACCTTGCGCTGGCAAGCAAAAAACCAGTGGTTCGGTCAACCGGGGTATGAAGAATTAACCAGCTTTTCTCTAGGGCTGCATCAAAAACTAGTGAACTCGGGGGTAGACCCTCGCTCTGACGAATATTTCGAGCGCATTGATGCTCGCATTAAATCAACTTTTCCAGAAGTATTTGGAAGGGAAGAAAAGCCTAAATCGGTTGATGGCTCTAAAAAAGCTGCAACAGTAGTTGCTTCCGCGACTAGGTCGTCTGGGGTACGAAAAGTTGAAATGTCGCCAACGCAAATCGCCTTGGCTAAAAAATTTGGATTGACCCCACAGCAATACGCTGTTGAATTAGCAAAATTGGAGAAACAAAATGGCTGATACTATTGACCGCATCACACGTGACTTGAAAACACGCGATAAATCTGTTCGTGCGGTATACGTACCCCCGAGCAACTTGCCCGATCCGACACCTGATCCAGATTACACGTTTCGCTGGGTAGCGACTCATGTGCTAGGTCAGCCATTAGCCAACAACGTGTCTTTACAGATGCGTGATGGTTATGAGCCGGTGAAAGCAGTGGATCATCCAGAATTGGCTTTGTTTGGTAACAACGCAAACGGCAATGTGGAAATTGGTGGGCTGATGCTTTGCAAAGCCCCCAAAGAACGCGTTGAAGCCCGCGCTGAGTATTACAACAAGCAAGCTCAAAACCAGATGGATTCAGTTGACAATCATTTCATGCGAAATAGTGACCCTCGGATGCCCTTGTTTGCTGACCGCAAGTCAACAACAAGTCGCGGATCAGGGTTTGGTTCTGGTTCTAAATAATTTATAGGAGTCTTTATGGCTTATCCTACAGTCTCGGCCCCTTACGGTCTAAAGCCTGTAAACCTAATAGGTGGACAGGTATTCGCGGGTTCAACCCGTTTGATGCAAATTGCTAGTGGTTACGCTACTAACATTTTCTACGGTGATTTGGTAAAACGTATCTCTGACGGAACTATCGAAAAAGACGCGGGCACAGCAACCGCCACTCCTTGCGGTATTTTCTTAGGTGTTCAGTTTACCAACGGTTCAACTGGTCAAGTCCAGCAACAACAGTTTTATCCAGCAAGTCAGGCTATCAAGTCTGGCACGCAGATTTTTGCTGTGGTCGCTGATGATCCTGACACATTGTTCCAAGTAGCTGTTGTGTCTGGCACGACTGTTATTACCGGTGTTGGCATTTCCGCCATCGGAAATAACGCCGAGTTGGTTCAGAACGCCGGTAGCACCACGACAGGTAACTCTGCCGTAGCTATTTTGGCAACGACTGCAACAACCAACACTCTGCCTATTCGTATCATTGACGTAGTTCGGGACACCGCCACTGCTGCTGATAACTTCCCTGAAGTTATTGTCAAAATCAATGCGACTATGCATCAGTACAACAACGCAACTGGCGTATAAGGAGCTAAATCATGGCTATTTCCCGCGCACAACTACTTAAAGAACTGCTCCCCGGCTTGAACGCTTTGTTCGGCTTGCAGTACGCTACTTACGGCGAAGAGCACAAAGAAATCTACGAAACAGAGAAATCTGAGCGTAGCTTTGAAGAAGAGACAAAACTGTCTGGCTTCTCTGCGGCTCCTGTCAAGAACGAAGGTTCTGCCATTGCTTATGACAATGCGCAAGAAGCGTTCACGGCTCGCTACAACCACGAAACCATCGCCTTGGGTTTCTCAATCACTGAAGAAGCGGTTGAAGATAACTTGTACGACAGCTTGTCTGCTCGCTACACCAAGGGTCTGGCTCGTGCTATGGCTTACACCAAGCAGGTTAAAGCTGCATCCGTCTTAAACAACGGCTTCACAGGTGGTGTTTATGCTGGTGGTGATGGTGTTGCTCTGTTCTCTACAGCGCACCCATTAGTCTCTGGTGGTACCAACAGTAACCGTCCTTCAACCAACTCTGACTTGAATGAAACATCGTTGGAAAACGCTGTGATTCAGATCGCTGCTTGGACTGATGAGCGTGGTCTGTTGATCGCTGCTAAACCTAGAAAACTCGTTGTGCCTCCAGCACTTCAGTTCGTTGCTACTCGTTTGCTCGAAACCAACCTGCGTGTTGGCACTGCCGACAACGACATCAACGCGTTGAAGAACAACGGTTCTATCCCTGAAGGTTACACAATTAACCACTACCTGACAGACACCAATGCTTGGTTCTTGTGCACAGACGTTCCTAACGGCCTGAAGCACTTTGAGCGTATGGCCTTGACTACTGGCATGGACGGTGACTTTGATACAGGTAACGTTCGTTACAAAGCCCGTGAGCGTTACAGCTTCGGCTTCTCTGATCCACTGGGCGTCTTTGGCTCCCCCGGTTCAACCTAATATTTCTTCGGAAATATTTTAAAAGGGGCCTTGTGCCCCTTTTTCTTTTGGTGTATATTGCTTTCAATCCGGGCTTTCCGGTGCGTCAAACTGTCCCGGCAGACAACATACTGATTGATGCACTTAACTTGTATGTAAGGATCCATCATGGCACGTACTTCTTTTTCGGGCCCCGTCAGGGCTGGCTATCAGGGCGGTACCGCCGCCGCACAACAGCCGCTTACCCCCACAACCATCAATACTGGTACTGTAATTCCAGTTGATGAGGGAACGGCAACTTCTGGCTTCTATTCCCGTGTAATGCCAACCACAGGTTTTGGCTCAAGCGACTACATAACCCCCGGTGAGGCTTTTTCTGTATTTGGACGTGTCCAGTGCGGCGCTCCTTTTTCCGTAGCTCCTTCTACTACTTTTAACCACATGGCGGGTACAGTAGGTGAATTTGCAGTTATTGGTACATATGCCAACAACGGCTTAATGGCGGGTGTGATGGGTATTATCAATACCAACACTTTGTCTGGCGATGCTGCTGTGATGGCCTTTATGGATGGCGACTCTGGTTTAACAACTGCCCGCGCAGCGTTTGGCGTTGCTATGGCTCAAACCACAGCCGGTTCCGGTTTTGAGTATGGTATTGACTTGAAGATCCAAGACCCCGTTCTTGATGGTGGTGGCCCTTCTAGCGTCTTTCCTTACTCCAAAGCCAACATCCGCATGGAAGATGATGTTGTGGTGATGGTTAACACAGGCGTTCCTGTTGACGGTACAACGGGTGACAACTTTGCTGGCCCCGGCTCTATGTACATTGACAGCACCAATGCAAACCTTTACATCCAGACGGGCGTAATTACTAGCCCAGTTTGGAAATTAGTTACTCGCGCTGCCTAATGTTGACTCATAAAGATCCAGAAGTTCAGGCAATGCTTGGGCTTTTGGAAAGTCAAAGAGATCACGCTATGGGAATCGTAGCGGCAATGGCAAAGGAAAATGCGGAGTTAAAAGCCCGCATGTTAGACGCACCAAAACCGGAGCAACAACATGACGATGCAGTATGACGTAAAGTCGTATCACAACACAGTATCAGGCGTGGCTGTTCCTTATCGCACGCGTTTGAAAGGGATGGTAATCTCCCCTTCGGCTACTTCTACGTTGAACGTTGCATTTGCCAACAATGTTCCAGAGTTGGCTACGTACACCATTCCCGGAACTACTGTTTGTACAGTAACGTACGCTAATCACGGGTTGGCTGTGGGTGACAGGGTGGTGCTTAATTTCACTACAGGTTCAGCAGTTCCAGACGTTTATACCGTTGTAACTGCGGCAACTAACACGTTTACTGTGACTACAGCCGTGTTAACCACCAGCGGTAATGTGACAATGTACCAAGACGTATTAGCTGAAATTGATTGCGCTACGGGAACAGCGTTTTATACCCTTATCCCCGGCGAAGGCGTATTAGCCTCTGTAGGAATTTATACGTTCCTCCCGTCTGCCACGGTAACAACGACCATATTTTACGGATAGGACGGCATCATGGCAATGCAATATGACGTTAAGTCCTCCCACGTAACAACGTCTAAAACAGTGACGGATTATGCCGTTCGGCTTAAATCTATTACGGTGTTCCCAGCTTCAGCGTCTGTACGTAATATGGCAGTGGCTGATCCCACAATTTTTAAGACAGGCACATACGCTAGGCTTGCGGCAAGCACCACAGTTACCGTCACTATTACGGCTCACGGCTTGACTACAGGCGATAGAGTCTTTATGGACTTTACTACTGGTACGGCAGTGGATGGGGTCTATGCGGTGACTGTAACAAACGCAAACGTCTTTACGGTAACAACTGCAGCGAGCACTGCAACTAGCGGAGCCATAACGTTTTATAGTAGTATCTTGTTAGAGCTTGACACGTTCAACATTGTTGGTTTGCCGGTGTTAATTCCCGGTGAAGGCATCTATTGCAAAAACGGTATGTTTGTAGGTGTTGGCGGTTCTGTAACAGCAACGGTGTTTTATGGCTAAAAAGAAAGGCCCTGTCTTATCCATTGGAAGAGGTGAGAAATTGCCAATATCCAAGGGGGCGGGCTTGACTGCCAAAGGTCGTGCTAAGTACAACGCTGCTACGGGTAGTAACTTGAAGGCCCCACAGCCACAAGGCGGTAAGCGCAAGGACTCGTTCTGCGCACGCATGTCAGGTATGCCCGGCCCCATGAAAGACGAGAAGGGTAAGCCCACCCGTAAGGCGGCTGCTCTTGCAAGATGGAAATGCTGATATGAAACAAGAGAACGTTGAAACCGTAAAGCATATAGCAGATGGCGTTGCCGTTGTTACGGCTGTTGGTACGATGATGCAACTACTTCCTTCGGTTGCCGCACTGTTTACGATTGTGTGGACAGGTATGCGGATCACTGAAATGATTGCGGGTAAACCTTTTGCTGAGTTAATTCGCAGGAAAAAAGATGCCGAGTAGTTCTAAAAAACAACACAACTTCATGGCGGCAATAGCGCACAACCCTGCGTTTGCCAAGAAGGTTGGAATACCGCAAAGCGTCGGAAAAGATTTTGACGAAGCGGATAAGGGTAAGAAGTTTGGTTCTGGCGGGCGTACCCGTCCAGATGTTCAGAAGGTGAATAAGTCTAAAACCGATCACGGAAAAATGACTTTTTTTAAAGAAGGTGGTGATACTATGGCTTCAAAAATGAATCCCGGATTTATGGCAATGATGGCTAAGAAAAAAGCCGGAGCTAAATCAGAAATGCCGATGAAAAAGATGGCTGGTGGCGGTATGCCCATGAAAGACGGTAAACCCGCCTTCATTGGTGACGGCAAAGGCATGAAACACGGCGGTATGGCCAATGGCGGCTCTGCTTCCAAACGCGCTGATGGCGTTGCTACAAAAGGCAAAACCAAAGGCACGATGGTTGGCATGAAAATGGGCGGCAAAGCCTGCTAAGACGTCATCATGGCAACCGTAAAACCCACAGGTAACGTAGTTAAGTCTTTAAAGAAGGCTGGGTTTTACGGTGCAAGTGAACCCAAACGGCTGGCTATTATTAACAAAGTTACAACCAAACCCCAGCGGATAAAGATGGTTGATAAAATGTTTTTAGCCAAGAAAGTTAAAGGCGGTACAAAATGATGGCCAGTCGCGGTATGGGGGACATCTCCCCCTCTAAAATGCCCAAGGGCGTCAAGAAAGCCCGGCGGGATGACACTGACTTTACCCAGTATAAAGAGGGCGGGAAGGTGAATGCGGCTGGCAATTACACAAAGCCAAGTCTTCGCAAGAGGATCGTGTCTCAAGTAAAAGCCGCAGCAACGCAGGGTACTGGTGCAGGTCAGTGGTCAGCGCGTAAAGCTCAGCTTGTTGCCAAGAAGTACAAGGCGGCAGGCGGGGGTTACCGAGATTGAAAGCGCCTCAAAAATCATTGAAGGATTGGGGCGACCAAAAATGGAGAACTAAAAGTGGTAAAAAATCTTCTGACACTGGTGAAAGATACCTTCCAAGCGCTGCGATTAAAAGCCTCAGTCCTGCTGAGTACGCTGCAACAACGCGTGCGAAACGTGCTGGCAAAAAAGCCGGAAAACAATTCGTAGCGCAACCAAAGACTATTGCAAAGAAAACTGCGGGGTTTAGATAATGCCTACTTATGTTGATTACTACGGACAGCCTACAAAAAGTGAAGCCGTTGCTGCCGAAGCCATGCGACGTAACGAACGAGATTTAGCACGGGCGCAAGCTGAAGGTAAAGCGGTTGGCGTTGATTATTTTGGTCAGCCTACTACAGACCCCCGAGCAATCGAACGCGCCTCCGAAAGAAATATTAGAGACGTTATGCGTGAGGGCGGGGGTGGCGGGAAAGCTAAAGTTGACGAAGACTTAAATGCTGGCGCATCCGCTATGAAGCGTGGTGGTAAAGTATCTTCCGCTTCTTCTCGTGCCGATGGCATTGCCCAACGCGGTAAAACCCGTGGAAAGATTAGCTAAATGACCACTTCAGGAACCGCAGCGTTTAATCTCGACCTTAATGAGTTGGTTGAGGAAGCGTTTGAACGCGCTGGTTCAGAGTTGCGCACGGGCTACGACTTACGTACAGCACGTCGTTCATTGAATTTGATGTTTGCTGATTGGGCAAACCGTGGTGTCAACATGTGGACGTTTGAGCAGGGGACAATTAACCTGACTCCGGGTCTAAACAACTACGCATTGCCCGTAGATACAGTGGATCTACTTGAGCATGTGATTCGCACGGGCGCGGGTAACGTGTCTACGCAATCTGATCTGACAATCACACGTATCAGTGTTTCTACTTACGCCACGATCCCCAACAAATTGCAACAAGCCCGACCGATTCAGGTGTGGTATCAGCGTTTGGATGGCCAGACTTCTTCTATTGGCACCACGCTTAACGGCGGGATTCTATCTACAGATACAACAATTACGTTGACATCTACCGCAGGGCTTCCAGCCACGGGCTTTTTGTTGATTGAGTCTGAGACTATTCAGTACGGCTACATCTCTGGTAACGTGCTTTACAACTGCTTCCGTGGGCAAAATGGTACAACTGCCGCACCCCACTCAACTGGCGTGGCTGTGTACACGCAGAATCTGCCCTCTATAACCGTCTGGCCAACCCCAGACAATACCGCAACGTATCAGTTTGTTTACTGGCGCATGCGCCGTATTGATGATGCAGGTGGCGGCATACGCACAATGGATGTACCTTTCCGCTTCCTGCCTTGCATGGTGGCGGGTTTAGCCTATTACTTGGCGCTGAAGATTGAAGGAGGCGCTGAGCGCTTGCCTGTCTTGAAGCAACAGTACGATGAAGCTTGGCAGTTGGCCGCTGATGAAGATCGTGAGAAGGCTTCGGTTCGTTTTGTTCCGAGGCAAATGTTTATTGGTAGTGGTACGTAAATGGGCAATCGGTTTGCTTCTGGCAAGAACAGTATCGCCATGTGCGATAGGTGTGGCCAACAGTTCAAACTAACGGCTTTGAAAAAAGAAGTCATCAAGACAAAGCTTTACAATTTGATGGTGTGTAATGTGTGTTGGGATCCCGATCAGCCGCAGTTGCAGTTGGGTATGTACCCAGTGGATGATCCACAGGCTGTGCGTAACCCGCGCAGGGACACAACATACGTTACCGCAGGCGTAAACACTGCTGGCTATGTGACTGGCGGTTCTAGAGATATTCAGTGGGGTTGGAACCCTGTTGGTGGGTCAAGCAGTTTTGATAGTGTGTTAACGCCAAACTACTTGGCATTAGGCGTACAAATTGGTACAGTAACGATACAAATAGGAGTCTGATATGGACAAGAAAGATTTAGCCCAAGACAAGAAGATGATTAAGTCTGCTGTCGGCAAGCACGAGAAAAACATGCACCCCGGCAAGAAGCCTACAAAGCTTGCTAAGGGCGGTAAGACCAATGAGATGATGATGCAGTATGGTCGCGGTATGGCTAAAGTTAAAAATCAGGGGAAATAACATGGCCAAGATTAACAATCTACCCGCTTCTGCATACGCCAAGCCCCACACTATGAGTGGTAAGCCTGTAGGCATATCTGAGAACCCCGGCACGCCCCCAAACCGCAGTAAAGCTGACACCGTTAATATGTCTATTGGCAACATCAGCAAAGCTGCTGGTAACGAAACCACTAAGACATCCGGTATCGTCACCCGTGGTAACGG
>Ga0208853_1000624_pt1 | contig 10646 bp, 7 predicted proteins | sample LakMenEpi03Oct11_FD_150667 | JGI IMG/M metagenome (GOLD analysis project Ga0208853, IMG submission 150667) | Freshwater microbial communities from Lake Mendota, WI - 03OCT2011 deep hole epilimnion (SPAdes) | ecosystem: Environmental > Aquatic > Freshwater > Lake > Epilimnion/Euphotic zone ... | reverse complement strand
TCCTCAGAAATAAGCGGTTCTGCTCGTTGGAGTGATCCAGTATTTGATACTTGCGTTGCTTTAAGTTTCATTGTATATACAACACCTGCTGTCAAGTTTGTAAATGTGTATTCATTATTCGCAACAAAGCCCTCCCCCGCGATTTCCACTGCGATGTTAGTATATGACGTTGTAGCATTAAATTGTTCATTCCCTACCATGACATTTAATTTTGTATTGAGTAGTGGAGCACTACTTTTATCATACTCAACCATTTCGTTTGCAGTAAATGCACGACCGCCATCAAGAACTCTAATATTTTCCGTATAACCTGCTACGATATCAACAAGCACTCTTGAACCTTTACCTTCAGTCAAAACAACATCAGTCTCGTTATTAGCAGCATTACCAGTGTAGCCTCTCTGAACAAGTGCTACTTGTGCTATGGAGTCTTTTGCTTTAGTTGATAAAGAAGGCATAAAGACTGCGCGATCATTATTTGCGAATGCGCCATCCCTTGAAAAAACTAAATCAATGGTGATTTCCTCAGTTAAACTTCCAGTAGGTATTAAAAACGTCCCATCTAGGAACAATCCAGGAAATAAATCCATCAGTCTAATTGAATATTGTGGAGTGGTTTGTGCGCTTGTCGTCAGTTTAACTGCTTGTTTCCCATTCATCGCATATGGTGGTTGATTCTTTCGTCCTATTCTTCCGCCAAATGTAAGATTGTATTCATCAGCGACCAACCGATACTGACCGCCTAATACTTCTGCATTACCAGCATCAGCATCAAGTTTGGAACCACTGCAAGTTTCAAAAGCATAGTTTATACCATTCATTACTCTATTTAAATTCATTTTTCGTTCAGGATGAACCGTCATGTTAAGCATAGATAATAGTTCATTTGCGGGGCTTACTTCATCCCATACCTTACCACCAGAAGAAATTGTAGCCCTTGCAATAAGCGCATACACACCAACATTTACGGGGTATTGATAACCACCATCTGAGGCGACGGCGGGTAATACGATGCTTGCATCACCAGTAATAAATCCTTTGTTTGGCAAGACAATGGAACAAGCGCCTCCATATGCGCTATCATTAATGGTTCGTGGATATATGCTTGTGGATTCAATTCTCATCGAACGAGTTTCGACATCTGGGTCAGTTATGTTAAGCAATTGAAATTTTTTGGTGTTCATTTATATATATTCACAAAGAATATAAATAAAATTAAATCAAATGTAAAATACGACTATATCAGTATATTTTTTAACTGATGGCTATCATTTGTCCAGTTGCTCCCGATTTTTCAAGACTTGTTCCAGCATTGCAATACACGAAAATGCTCTGTGGTGTGTTATTAAGTTCAGATTCAATAGAATAGTTATAAGATGCGCTTTGGAAGTTTGCTGACTGACGGGCAAACAAAGCATCATAAGTTGTTCCAATACCAAATACATGAGATGCTGATTCATACTTACCAGTTCTACTCCACTTACCAGTTGTTGCATCTTTTTGCCATTGTTGATTAAAACCAAAATCAACAGACTGAGGCGTTCGTAGGTCAGAATCAGGGGGTGCAACCATTTGTGCTAAACCTTCACTGACAGGAGAGATTAGACAGCGACGATTATACACATACGGGAAAATGGAGTCAAGATACAACCGACTTCTCAGTGTTTGGAAACCATTTGGTTCTTTGTTGATATCCGTTTCATCAACAGGGTAAAGATTTGGAAACCTTACAGCCCCGCGGTTGGTGTTGTATTGTTTGATTCGTGCTACTTTAAACCCTTCAGTCGTATTGTCTTGTTCTAACAGCGGGCATGTGCTAAAACTATTGTATGAATAACTTTCTTTCCACGTTTTAGGGCTAAAGTTATGATAAATGGATTGAACTTGAGCAAGGTTTAAATCAACATTCAAGAACTCATTATTGCTATTGAGTGTTCCATTACGATGCTTACGGCTTGTATAAGTCATATCCAAATCAGCGAGCGGTTTATCAAGGTCAAAGTAGTCGCCCATGAGATACACATTATCAATAGATACAGTGAATTTATCAGCATTAAGACCATACAACGCCATTGCATCAGCGCACAAGTTAGCCTTAATGAAAAATCCACGGTTCAACGGTATAATAGGATTACTTTGAATATAACCAAGTTGAACTGGCATTGCGAACTCAATCGGACTTGACACTTCACGGCTTATTACATCGTTATTAGCATATGCACTGAGATTCATATTAGCACCACTACACATATCATAATATCCATTAGTTACGCTATTAATGGAACTTTGGCCGCGCGCATAGTCGTCAATGATTTCATAGGAACTACCAAACAAATCACCACACTGGACATAATTTAATAGACAACTCACGCCCGTTCTGTCATCAATATAGCATACTTGTTCATAGGTATCTACACTTGCTTGCATGGCTCCAGGCATGTCAAAGTGATTTGCAGGCATTTGTGATGCATTCTTACCAACGATACTCATTCGCCCACATAGTCTCAAACTTGAGGATGATAGAACTCGTGTTGCGTTTCTACTGAATTGAATATTGATGGTTGCGTTGCCATTCTTATAACTATAACCGGATGTGCTTTTGTTTATAGGAAACATGACAAACGGCTGTTTTTTAATGAATTTTGCTTTTGATTCTGACATTTATATTATCTATGAAGATAAAATAAATAAATAAAGTATATGAATAAAATAAAAATTATATTTCGCCCATCAATTGTTTATGTCGCTGTGTGTTTTTGTGGCGGTTCTTGTGTCTTAATGTGTAAGTAATACCACATTCACATTCGATTTGCTGACCCCATTTTGCTTTGAGTTCTTCTTTATGTATCTCGTCATACTGCTTCATTGAATCTATTAACTTTTCTCTGTTTTTCAAAAAGTATTCTTTACGTGTTTGTGTCGGAACTTGTATATTCAATGTTGCGTTTAATCGTTCCATATACTTGCGCTCTTTTTTTAATAATTGTTCTTTGGTCTCAATATTCTTATACCTACGAACAACAACAAATTGCCAGTTCTCAAATCCTCCATTATCACGCATGTATCTATAAACGTATCGGTTGTATTTTTTATTACTTGGATTTGTGCAAGATGATTTGTGGTCGCATTTCCGTCTTGTCAAATTGGTTGTGCTTCCTACATACAAATCTTTTATTTCCGGGTCTAAGCATACAATTTTATATATACACGAGTTATTATATTTCGGTTGCATTCCTCAATATTCCTAAATATTCGTTATTTATTTAAACCCTTTTATTAATACGAAACATTGACAGACACATCAGAAACATTTATACTGCGCTTATGAACAAGAAAGCATTGCATGAGAAGTGCGTCATTCTGTTTATAATTGACATCTAATTCTATCATTCCTTTTGTGTCATAACTATAGCCTTGCATCGCAAGACGTCGTCCAATGAAGAAATGGTTATGCATGTCTGTGATGTTATTTACTTCCCATGAAGCCGCACCAGCAGAAAGCATTTGCTCGCGTTGGCATATGGCATTGAAATTTCCGTCATTATACGGCGTTAGTGGAACAAGGCGGTCTGGAACAATAACATTGTTATATAACTTCAGAGAATATGATTGAAGTTCATTACCCGCTTGAACAACACTTTGAAACGTATCTTTAAGGGCATCAGTTCCAAGTAGAATTGGAATACAAAGCAACGACTTTGCGCGTTGATTCATTGCATTGAGAACAAGTGCATTAGAAAGAGAACCAGATGAAATATTTTTATTGAATAAAGTATAACTTGTAATGTCAAATCTCATCTTACCAGACTGAACAAGCCCCATGACTTCTTGTAAGTATTCTTGAGGAGGGTCGATGGTTCCAACATTCATTTTAAAGTTAGAAATGGTTATTCCTCCTGTAAATTCTTGGTCCGTTCTGATGTATAGTGGTGCATTTGCATCAACGGCTTCAGCAAGGGCAGGAACAGTCAATACAATACGTCTATCACCATTTATACTAACTTGTTGAATTACCATTTCCATGTCATCACCATGAGTATTTTTTACTATGATAGACTGACCAACACAAAACAAATGAGCGGGTGCAGCAACGTCATCACTTAGGACTCTATTAACAGGGTCAGCATTGTTCGTGATGTCATTAAACTTCTTTAGAGTTATCTGAGTAGCATTCTGTAAAGCATTTGCATGAACGCTATACGCTTGGTCTTCACCATATCCACCGTATTCACCCGTCAATACATTATCGCCGTTCGCATCATACTTATAAAGTGGTGCGCGTGATGCTTGAAACATATCAACCCATCTATGAAGTTCAAATTGAATACGAAGACCACGAAGAGCAACGACAGGTGTTATATACTTTCGTCGTGGATTCAATAATCCAGATAAATAAAGGGGTAAGCATACTTTAACAGCAGTGTAATAATCTTCGGATTTGGTAGGGTCGCAATATTGGTTAAGCGATGAGTCGTTCTGATGCAATACGTTTTTATTTGGTTTTCCCTCATGGAGTTGAAATAAATTTTCGGTAGAGTCAAGTTTTTCAATATGGTATTTAAGGCTTTGCAATGCAGCATACGAGTCAAGGGTTTCCAATACGGTTGAACCGGTTCCATCCATGATTGTGATGGTTCTAAACAAACTATACGCCCCCGCAGATGGACATAAACAACCTTTATACTGAGACGAATCTAAAAGTATATCAAACACCATAAAGACCTCTTTCGTATTGACCATTGCCATAGTTGGTGGAATGAAGACGTTTATTACTTCTTCAGCCTTATAGTTTGTGTTTTTACGGTCGCTATAAACGAATTGATTTTTTGTGGTTAAATTCTGCATATATATCTATACACAAGCAATTTAAAAAATTATATTAATTGTTTAAGCGTTAGAAAAAACTGCTTGTTATGCTTTGCAATCCAGTTGAACTTAATGACGGTAGAACATTTGAGCCCGCAAATACTTGAGATTGAACACTTGTTTTAAGTTTGTCCTCTTGTTCTTGCGCAATATTTGCAAGGTTTGCATCTTGTGTTGCTGCATCATCACTTGCACCATCTGTGAATGCTTGATATATTGATACACCCATACCAGCCAATTGAAGAGCAACACCAATAGGAGCAAGAATACCAGTCGCATCTAAACCAGCGCCAACCGCTTCTAATCCAGCCTCAGCGCCAATTTCTCCTACTTCTTCACCTGCCTCAAGTCCTGCCTCGCCTGCTTCTGTTCCTACCTCGCCTGCTTCTGTTCCTGCTTCTGTTCCTGCATTCGTGTTAGATGTTGAAGCAAAGGCGGGTTGTCGTGATAAGTCAAGGTCAGCATCAAGTCCCATGACTTCACCATCTGCATCATCACTTACTGTATTTCTCTGAGACATGTCCTGCAATTCCTGTGGTTGCCATGCACTTGTTTGTGTCATCTCAATTTCACTATTATTGGTTCCCCCTAAGAAGTCATTAACACCAGACTGTATTCTACCTGTTGCATCATCAATACCAGATTGTATCGTATTTTGAGCATCTTCCATACCAGATTGTAATCGTCCTTGAACGTCATCAACCACTGACTGCGCTTTGCTTTGTAGTCCATCTGCTACATCTTGCACCTTATTTTGAATCATGTCTTTTAATTCATCTAGTTTGTCTCCAACCTTGAAGTCTCCTATACCTAGTTTTTCCTTTGCGGTTGAGTATATGTTTTTCAATAGCGCCAAGTTTTCACCACTCATACCAAGACCCGACAATGCACTTCCAATAATACCATCTTTACTGTCTTCTTTGTTTTTAGCATTTGTAATGTTATTTACTGCCGTTTGTAGGTCTAATTTCTTTATATCAAAAGGTAATTCAAGTTTTGAGAGTTCATTTGCTTTCAATGAATTTATAGCATCACTTACATTACCAAACTTAAGCGAATTTAGATATGATTGATAACTCATGTATTATATATATACACGACTTAATAAATATTATTTTTATGCTTAAGTGTTCCAAGATGTCTGATGTATGCATTATGCGTTTTAAATTGTTGATTACACGCATTGCAAGTCAAATAATCCGGTTGTTTTGTTATATCATACTTTTTTGTTGTTGGTTTTTCTACTACTGGTGTTGATGTTGTGTGATTATTAGGTTGTAATGATGAACTAACCCCTTCGTATTCGTTGAAGCCTTCAGACCCAATTTGAAATATACGAACATTTGATTCATCAGCCATGTTAATCATCAAAAAGTTATACTTCGTTTTGGTTGCATCGTTCCACACTTGCATCATCATATCACGACCACCTATGAAGTTTCCTGCATACTCATCCAATATACATGCAATTTCAATGTCGTTCGTGCATCTGCTAAACACCACACATTTCACAAGCGTTCTAATAACTCTTGGAACATCTTTTAATGTTTGATTTGATATGAACATCGTAGTCCAATAATGCCTATTACGTGATATCAAATGAACCACACTGGATGTCTTCTTTAAAAACCCGCTTATGTCATCAGCAATAACCAATGACACTGGCGGGTCTGGTTTGTCATCATCAGTGGTTGAAAAGTTTCTGTCAATGTTTTCAATGAAACCTTGTAATATACTGTCCATATTTTGAGGGTCTGACCTTATTGAAACTATGTCTTCCATTGATTCATGAAGGAAAGGTTGAGACGAGTTATCACGTTCAACAGTTGGTGATATATAAATAATATTATCAAATATATCTGCGTAATACTCTTTTCTAAATATCAAGTTTGTAATAAGATTGCTTTTACCCATACCCGATCCGCATATAAACATCCAGCTTGTTGGCGGTCGTGGTAGTGATGGATGTATAGGGCGCTTGAGTGGCATTGTTGTTAGAGTTGGTTTAACTGCATAAATCTTCATGTCTGCATTAGAAAAATCATGTTGTTTATGGTTCATATATACATTATACCAAGTAATTTAAATTACATGATGATGCAAGAATGGGGCGTTTCGCCTAACTCAACTGTAGTATTGACATCAACATCGCAATCCTTACAGTTGGAAGCACAAACTGAAGGCATACAACACACTTTACCCTTAACATCTATCTTGATGTCGTTGTCTTTGTCTGATATATCATCATGTTCAATTACTATTTTTGCAAGCGCCTCTTTTATCTCAGTTGTAGATTTCATTTTATCTATCTTGACCATTAAATCAATTATTGCAGCCTTCATATAATATATATTAACAAAAATGTTAAAATATAATAAAATAAGTAAAAAGTTAATCAAGTTTAGGAGTGAGTTCATCATCATCATCATCATCATCATCATCATCATCATCATCATCATCATTCTGTTTTTCTTCTTCATCCTTTACTGCATTATACTTATCAATTGCCTTGACATGTTTTTCAAACGTCTTACTTAGAAAGTCATCAACTTTTGATTTCTTCAGAAGTTCATCAACTTTTGATTTCTTTGTTATGGTTTTACCGGTCATTAATGATGCTATTTTGTTTTCCAATTGTGCTATTTTCTCAAGTAATTCGTGATTTTGTTTGAATAGTTCTGTTTTCTCTTGATTTGCTTTTAATAGTTTGCGTTTCAATCCGTCATTATCCACGTCTCCAGTTTGTATGAACACATTATCCACATCCGCTGGTATTGCGACATCATATACTGTATTTCCACCGAGTTTTTTCTCACGAGGTTTAAACATGCTTGCTAACTTCTTTGAAAATACACCCTTTGACTCACATCGAAGGTTGTCGTTCTTACACCAACCAATATAATCATCAAATAAATTACCACATGTCATGCCCGCTTTTGCTTTAGGAACGAGCATTCTCAGATACTTATCAGACGTATCAATTTCACTAATATATTCTTTCTTACGAGCAATGACATATTTGGATTCTGTGAATTTCTTTGTTTTGTAAAGGTTTGAGGCTGACTTAATAAGGATTGTAAATAATTGGTCTCTATAACTTTTGCGGGTGAGAAATTTATTGACGAGTTCTGGGTTTTTCTTGCGGTGGTGAGACATTGTGGGTTTTTCAACGAATTGATTAGCGAATTCAAAAAAGCATACACGACGTTGCATGGCTTGTGAGTTCTTCCAGTTAGGGCGTTCATTACCACTCAATAACAACTTCATATTAAGTCTGACTGCACGGCTTTCACCGTATAGTTGGCGCACTGTGATTGTGTCATCACCAGTAATCATTTTAATGGTTGTCTCATCCAGTAAGTCTGATGTCGTTTCACCAAACGTTCCAAGAAACTTACCAATACACTGACACAGTTCAGGTGTCGCACCACCATTATTTTTTATTTGACAGAACATCTTTTTATCTACTGACGTGTATAGGTGGCTTCCCATTAACTTTTCCATAATGTTGAGAAGAACACTTTTTCCATTGTCTCCACTTTCACCATAGAATACGAAAAAGCTTTTCATAAAGTTCCAAGGAGTTAAACAATAGCCTAATATCTCGGTCAGATAGGTGAAAGTGTCTTTATCTTTCTTTGGACAGAATTCACGAAGAAACCCTTCAGCGTCTTTCGTTTTCTCCGTAAGGTCTGCATCATATTCAAATGTAAAATAATCTCTTTTCTTACGTTTCCTTTTTTCTAATGTTATGAGGTCAAGACAATAACCGTTTCTCACTGGTAAAATGTTTTTCGTCAATGTTTTCTGATTAAAGAAATCATCTGATACAACTGACCTACCAGCCATTGAAATTACATTTTTTATCTTGCTTGCAGAGCCTAACGATTTACATTGTTTAAGTGCGTTTTGGATACGCGTTAGTTTTGCATCTTCTCCAAATTTTACTTCGGTCATCTGTTTCATTAGCGCTTCTCTTCGTGCTTCAATAATCGGTTTAAGAATTTCACAAACCATTGTATTGATTTGTTGATTTGAGTTCATTTGCTTCCATAATAGTGTTTCTTCATCCCATGTGTAAGCATGATTGCTGTCAATGAACTTTATTAGGTCAGCATCAGTTAGCATTGATGCAAGTATCGCGTCGGTGAGGTCTTCATAAAGATTAACATTGTTTGTGTCTTGTTCTGTGTCTTGTTCTGTGTCTTGTTTTTTGTTTTGTTTTTTGTCTTGTTTTCGGGAAGTCATGTTTTATACTCTACATAAATCAATAATTCTTTAAGCCAAAATTAATAATCCCTTAAATTTCAGGGAAACTAAAAAAACTACTTTACTTAAAGAATTATTAAATATATGAAATTATAAAAATGGTAAAATTAACAAAACCTAAAATTCTGACTTCATCAGCATTTCAGACTAAAGCAGGTAAAGTGAAATTCACTGAAAAGCGGTATAACTTATCCAATAAAGTTCAAGGAAAAGAGATTAGAAATACTGACGAACTGACAAACAGTGTGAAAAAGAAAATAAGTGGTATGGTGAAGGAGAAAGGAGCAATTATTGTGTCGGTTGCGTATTGGATGGATAAGATATACTCAACCAATACAATTGTATTAGAAAAAGAAGACGACATAGTCAAATTAAAATTTGATGAATTCATGGAAGATTACGACGGTGAGGGCGTTCCAGATGGACGCGTAAAACAAGTATCTATTATCTTTTCTAAAATACCAATTAGAAAGAAAAAGGCGGGAGATGACAACAAACAAAACGATTGTTTATTCAATGCTTTACGCACAGCATATAACAAAACCACTATGCCTAGTCTATTGAATGACCCAGCACAGTTCAAAACGTGGTGTGGTGTTGGTCGTGATGATAAAATTGACTTGGTGGAGATGATACCCAAACTTGAAAAGAAATTAAAACTAAATCTGACGTGTCATGGAAATTACGAGTATGAATCAAAGCGTAAATACGCAGGAGGATTGACACTGAAGACGTCTGAAGGACATGTTGAACATGCGTATTATATCAAACACTGGAAGGACTTAACACATGGCTACAAGGTCAATGATGTTCGCAAGTATCCAATAGTTTATAAAAAGAACATTGAAGATAACACCGTTAAGTTATGCAAGTATTATAAAGCAGGTAAAGGAAGCCGTAAAATTTGGACTGAAGATATGACCTTTCTTGATACCTTTTATAAAGAAAACCCAATGCGTAAAATGTTCTTTTTGAAGAGTGTTGAGAGTAATGAAGAACCAGAAGACGTTATTGACAAGTATATTAAACAAATGATTGACTTTAGGCAATGCGCTTACGATGTGTTGAGCCCTCTTGGACTTTATGTAAATGGCACAATGAATCCGTTCAATAGTCAGAGCAAGTTCGGCCCTATTGGATTGAATTATTGGTATAATACTTGTCCTCGTTCCATTTCTGATTGTGATGATATTGATTGTATAGAACAGAATTGGATTGCTAATGCAATGACGGGAGCAATTGTTTATAAACAGGATGGAACATACAAGGGGGTTTATGAGTATGATATTAATTCTATGTATCCTCATCTATTGACAGTCATTGATTTCATAACTCGTCGTGGAAAGTATAAGACAGTAAGTAAAATTAAACTCAAAAACGATTATCAAATATTCAGATGTGTTATTAATGGTATAGATAAGCGGATTATGAGACATAACCCTAAAAACTACTACACAACATTAGATATCAAAACAGCCCTTGAGAATGGCTACTCAGTTGAACTGATTCAA
>Ga0208853_1000622_pt1 | contig 10669 bp, 5 predicted proteins | sample LakMenEpi03Oct11_FD_150667 | JGI IMG/M metagenome (GOLD analysis project Ga0208853, IMG submission 150667) | Freshwater microbial communities from Lake Mendota, WI - 03OCT2011 deep hole epilimnion (SPAdes) | ecosystem: Environmental > Aquatic > Freshwater > Lake > Epilimnion/Euphotic zone ... | reverse complement strand
TTCAAGTCATATGAAGCGGTTGAAATCGCCCTATATCACCAGCTCGGAAAGCTTCCTGAGCCAAATCGAACCCACAGATTCTGCTGACGAGGCAAAAATCAACACCAGTTTCCAACACCTACCCGTGAACGGTTACGCGTGGGTCCCGCAAGGTGCAAGTGTTTTCATGCGGTTTTTATTCTTGTTCGCCGAACTTAATTATCTGTCGACTTGGTTCAAGGCTAAGAATTGACTGCATGTGGTTTGTGTCGGCGTGTGATTGACTGCCATTGATCCATCGTCGAATCGTTATGATAGCTCTTGAAGTTGCGTCCTAGCAGTCGAAAATGGATGATATACTCTTGCGATCAGAGTCTTTGACGCGTCAGAAAAAGGGCGTTTCAGCGAAAACTCACAAAGCCTGAAGTGCTACCAAAACGCTTCGACACAATTCATCGGCCCGCTTTTGGCAAGGAGCCTCGGTGATTATTCGAACAACTGGTTCGGTATTGCTACCTCGTATTAGTAACCAGGAGTCGTTCCAAACAATCCGCAATCCATCCTGCCAGTCATGTATTGCGGTTGGGTATAAATCGGCGACAGTACTCAGCGCATCCTTCAGTTTTGAAGGATTTAATGAGAACTTAGATTTAATCATCACATAGCTTGGGAGCCTGTCGCAAAGCGAACTCAATGGCAGATTGGTTAACGCCATCAAGTCCAGTACTTGTGCCATGCCTACAAAGCTATCGCGAACATAACCAACTCGCGGATCTATGGGACCTCCGTTCCCCTCTCCTCCGAATATTGCACCTACAGCAATCATGCAGTCAACCACATTTGCCTCACCCACGGAACTACGATGGAAAGGTGAATCTGTTTTCGATGCAAGAATTTGGCTTTTGCAACTCGTTGCACAGTTTGTTACGATCGGCCGGCGACTAGTAGGATGCAAAAGCAGGATCCGCTTTACGCAAAGCGCAAGCGTGCATTCTTCGCCGACATAGCGACCCCGTTCGTCGATTAAAGCTAATCGATCAGCATCTGGGTCTTGGCAAAATCCAATATCGCAAGTGTGTTCAGCAACTTGGCTTGCGACTGCTCCGAGGTTCTCCGCGATAGGTTCCGGCTTATGTGCAAAGTTTCCATTTGGAAAACTGTCGATGGGGATTGTAGAACATCCAAGCGATTCCAAAAGCTTCTCGCCAAGGTGTCCGCCTGCACCGGAATTGCTGTCGAGTAAAACTCGAAATCTTTTCTTCCTTATCCGTTCTACATTGACTGTCGACAGAACCGCGTGCAGGTGATTCGATGCAGTGTCAATTATCTTTAGTTTAAAAGGAGATGCTGGTCTGTCGGTCCAATAAACAAAATCTCCGTCAAATGTTTTAATTATTCGGCTTGCCAATTCATGATTTAATACACGACCAGAAGAATCAAATACCTTTAAGCCGTTATACTCCGCAGGATTATGGCTGGCAGTGATTTGAAAAGCACAGACAGCTCCATATTGACGCACCAAAACGCCGATAGTTGGGGTGGGAACAATCCCCGCGTTCAATACTTCGCAACCGGATGCTCCTAACACTTCAGACACTATGCCAAGAATAACTTCGCCGCTACGGCGCCCATCTCGACCAACAATAACTCTTGGTACTCCTGATTCTGTCCGAGATTGACGATGCTTGTCAATTAATTCAGATACAACTGCACCAACGTATTTGGTAAGAACTTCGGGCGTCAGTTCCGACCACACAATTCCGCGAAGTCCGCTTATGCTCACGATCGCTTTGGCCACTAAACACCGTCCAGAATAAATTGTGAACCAAAAATGAAACACCAAAGCATTTCATTTTCAATCTATATTACTCGCATTTTCTTAAATCTAACAGGCCAGAATGGTTCTAACTGCAGCACCCAGTGCAACATGTATCGTGCAAGTGCTTTGGGTTGCGCTGCTGGTAATACAAGCAAAACGGGACAACATCTTCTTTTATGGTTCACGATTGAGAGGCACCGCAGGATTCCTCTGAAAAGGTTTTGAGTACGACATCCCTTCTCGGAGGCCCTGCTGTGCTCGCTGAATCTAGCCAGCCCGATCCCGAAGTTCAAAGCAGTTCCAGTCTGCTTCGGCATTGTTTCGCAGCCCAGGCCTTCCGCTTGTTCTCCCCGGTCGGCAATTCGTCGACGAACTAGCTGCTTCTCTTCGGCTAAGATACCGCGTAGCTCTTCATGCGGCACCGTGACGGCATCGCTGACCCGTGTTTGAATCTTAACCATCCAGATGGGACTGCAGGAAATCGCTGAGGCAAGACGATGCTCGGCTTTTGCTTCAGCGAAAATCGCCATCAGCAGACCGGTGCATGCGGCGAGCCGAGGGCCACACTGACCCGTCGACACGCCTTCGGACAAATCGCCTCGGGTCGAGAGATACTGGAGCAGGGGCCGAGAACCTCGAAACAGTTGGCATTCGTTTACGATCGGCGGCAATTCGTAGACTTAGTGCCTAGTCGGTTCCGCGGGATCGAACTGCAATGAGCGGTTGCATCGCTGGCAGGCACTGCGTAACGCAGGCACATTGGTCGCTGGAGATCAATGCACGCTGATAGCACTTGTGCCCGTTCTGGCCGCCCTGTTTGCGTTTTCCTGGGTAGCGGCTTGCGTTTCAGTTCGGCGTGGGGTGTTCAAAGCTGGGCGGGACCGAAGAGTTCCGCGGGGCGAAAGTTTTTTTGGTTGATCAGTCAACAACCTTATCTGATTTTCCAAATTGGGCGATGCGATGCGAGTACATAGCGAAAGCCGCTTCGACTCATGCCTTAACGGCAGACGCCATCTTGGCATCTATCTAAAACGGGACCCGAAATCGGCTGAGGCTTTCTCGAGTTGCCATGTACCCATGGTGGCCGAAACGGCAGATTCAAATGAACACCAGTTTCCAACACCGACCCGTGAATGGTTACGAAACTTAGTAAGCCTTTTTAACGGGTTAATAGGCGAGCAACATTTAGGTAGATAAAAATACCTAAAATATCAACGATCGCTGCTACAAAAGGGTTGCTCATCAACGCTGGATCGAGACCAAGTTTCTTGAACATCATCGGCAAAGACGCCCCACAGATACACCCGCTCATAACGACAAAAAACAGGGTGACTGGGATAATAAACGCCTCCGTCCGTGAAGGAGCTACCAATAAAGCCACAACGAGACCAAAAAACGCGACGAAACCACCAAGCATAACTGACACAAGCAATTCCCGCCCGATAACAAGCCGCCAATTACTTAGCTTAAGGCTTCCACTTGTCATTGCTGTAATGACTAAAGTCGCGGACTGACTACCGGAGTTACCCCCACTACTAATGATAAGCGGTATGAACCATGCTAACCAAGAAGCTCTAGTAAATTCGCTTTCGTAATATCTAAGAGCAAACGCTGTTAACAACGCGGTAAAAAAAAGAATAGCAAGCCAGATACCACGCTTCCAAGACAAAGTCATGAGTCCGACCCTTAGCAAGTCGTTGTCAAGAGGTGATATAGCAGCCATCTGCTGTGCATCAGCATTAAGCTCTTGTCGAACCACATCTATAATATCATCATGTGTAATTATACCAACCAAATGCCTCGCTTCATCGACAACCGGAATTGCCAGTAGATTAAACTTCTCGACCTTTTCCGCCACAGATTCTTGGTATTCGGTAGTAAGGGCAGTAACAACATCGGTCTGAACTAGTTCGCTCAAAGGCTTATCGGGGGTCCTCAATGCGGTAACCAGTTGCCTCGCTGATACCACTCCACGGAGTTGGTCGTGCTCTCCGACTATGAACAAATAGTAAATTGTTTCAAATTGTTCAGACTGCTCCGACAACGCCTCGAATGCCTGCCTTACACTAAGTTTCTCGTCAAGCTTCGCAACCTCCGTTGTCATCAATGAACCCGCAGTTCCCTCGGGATATGAATAGAGCCTCTGAATATCTCGCCTATCGGCAAGCGGCAAAAGCGGCAAGATCTCGCCAACACGGTTATCGGAAAGTTCCTGAAGCAAATCCACCCGATCATCTGAAGCCATCTCTTCAAGCAATTCGGCGATTTCACTTGGGTCATGCTGGCTGAGAATCGATACCTGCCGCTGGTGGGAGAAATGTCCAAAAATCTCGGCGCGCCTAGGCAACTCAGCGTGGCGAAGTACCTGCCACGCCTCAGCGTCGCTCAGGCCCTCCATAAACTCAGCGGTCCGCCCCGCGTTCATAGCCGAGCAAAACTCTTTTAGATCGTCGCCGTTATTCTCGGAAAGCATTTCGCGAAGTTCTGGAAGCAATAACGTATTGACCATCTTCATGCCCTGTAATACATAGATGCCGAAAACCCGATCCGACCTACTACGAATAACTAACAACACTCAAAAAATTAAAAGACATCAACATATACCAGCAAAGATATTTTGACTATGACTTTTCCAAAGCGGGAACGCGATTTGCACCAGCAGTCTTTGCCACTCACGCTCAAAAAAGGAAAAAGCTTAAAGCATCGATGAAACGTGTGGTACCAATGTTTAATCATAAGGCGAGCAACTTAGCGACTTCGACTCGCAAAGCTTTCTTTGGATCCGGTAGGCCACTTACCGGGCAAGTTGGCGGAGTAAATAAACAAGGCCAAACTTGTCGATACCTGACGCGGACACCCATGAGGTTCGGCACAAACTCAAAATCAGTTACACATCCCAAGGAAAGTTTTTTGGAAGTTCTCTAATCTTTTAAGTTCCAAAACACCACTCAAAGGCTACCCACCCTCGCGATAAAATACTAAATGACTAAAACCCGACGGCCCCATGCATTTCTCAGTTGAATTTCACTACAAAGCACTAAAGCTTTATTTAAAGCTGGCAACCCCGGCGATTTGTGAACGGAATAGCAAAACCTACAAGGCGGTTTTGGAAGTGGAGTAATTAAAAGGCCCGAAGAGGGTTGCACCACAAGTATCGTCGATCACCTTAACCATCTTCTTTTAACGCCATCTGCCGACTGCTTATCTTTCGAACAAAGCTACAACATGTTCTTCAACTCAGTCGCGCACGCGATCAAACGAAAGGACTTCGATTTCGATCGCAAATGAGATGCGGTCTCGCTCAAAAAAATGACTTAAATAATCTTAAACACCGCACCACACAAAAATTTATTGCAAAGAACTCGCCACCGCTGCAAAGCTTTATTGCAAACTTAAAAAGTTTGGAAAACAGTAAAATGCAAGAATTTAGATACGATCAAATCCTGAATAAATGGGCGCAAGCCGACGGTGTTATTTTGCTGAAAGACATGATTCTTGTCCGCCAGCGACTCAGGTCTATACGTCTGCGCGAATCGATTGACAAATCATCGCAGCAACCATACTTTGTCGTGCTTACCTGCGGCTAAACTCTCGTTAACGCAACGTCCCAGCCACTGACCGCAATACAAGTAACAAAGTGCAACGAAACCGAATTGCACCCTGCTTTCTCCGCCGCACTACCCAGATGGCACCAAGGCAAAAGACAACCTCGCTGAATTTATAGGTGATTATTTTTTTACTATTTTCAATCTACACATGGCCTTTAGCTGTACCATGTCAATAAACAGAACCTGCCGTAGTGAAAGTTGCTAGCTCAAGTCCGATGTGATGCAATTACCTTCATGCCCTACACCTGCTAATAAAGCAACGCATAATATGTTCGATCGCGAAGTTGAAATCTATGACACCACGCTTCGAGACGGCTCGCAGGGAGAAGGTATAAGCTTTTCCCTTCAAGATAAAATTGAAATCGCACTGCGTTTGTCCGAAATCGGAGTTGACTTTATTGAGGGGGGATACCCCTTATCAAATGAAAAAGACTCGGCATTTTTTAAGAAGATGAAATCTGTCAACTTAAAAAAGAGTCAGCTTTGTGCCTTTGGGATGACTAGGAGACGGGAACTTGCTGCGCATAATGACCCAGGTATGAGGGCACTTCTGGAGGCTGAAACGCCGGTCGTGACAGTTGTCGGAAAGACTTGGGATTTTCAAGTCACAAGCGTTTTGAACGCTTCCCTTGAACAAAACATATCCATGATCGGCGAGAGCGTGGATTATCTAACGAAGAGTCGCAGAGTCGTCTATGACGCAGAGCATTTTTTTGATGGCTGGAAAGCGAATTCTGAATACGCGGCAAAGACGATCGTTTCCGCGGCATCGGCTGGCGCAACGCACATTGTACTATGCGACACTAATGGCGGTTCGCTGCCTGAGGAAATCTCCCAATTCGTTCGTCTAGCCAAACAAATTCTCGAGAAATATTCGGTTACAATTGGAATCCACTGCCACAATGACAGCGATCTCGCAGTCGCAAACTCCCTTGCTGCGGTAGACGCAGGTGCCGGACAGGTACAAGGAACAGTTAATGGCATAGGAGAGAGATGTGGCAATGTAGACTTGATTTCTATAATCGCAAACTTAGCACTCAAGAAGCGAGGTTTTATCGTTTTAGGTGGCGGGAAGCTTGAGTCGCTTACAGAACTTAGTAGATTTGTGTATGAAAAAGCAAATCTTCAATGGAGGGGCGACCAGCCTTTCGTAGGGCAAAGTGCATTCGCCCATAAAGGAGGAATGCATGTCCATGCCGTCAATAAGTCAGCCAGTACTTATGAACATATAGACCCCGCTTTAGTAGGCAATGAAAGGCGAATCTTAGTAAGCGAACTGAGCGGACGCAGCAACATCTCGGCGCTAACGTCGCAGCACAATATTGACGATAACCGCGAACTTATGGAGTTAATCCTTACCGAAGTAGTTCGACTCGAAAACAGAGGCTTCCAGTTTGAATCTGCGACAGCATCTTTCGATCTTTTGGTTCGGCGTATTTCAGGGAAGTTCACTACCCATTTCACCCCAATAGAATACCGTGTCGTTGCGGGTGAACGTCGAACAGGTGCTTTTCAGGTATTTGCTGAAGCCATAGTGAAGATACAAGTTGACAATCGCTTGGTTTTTGAAGCTGCTGAGGGCAGAGGGCCTTTCAATGCTTTAGATGCTGCCATTAGGAAAGTTTTAGAGCCGATTTATCCTGAGTTATTAGATATGCGATTGATTGACTACAAGGTGCGAGTTGTCGATTCAGGAGCAGGATCCGCTGCATCTATCAGGGTAAATATAGAAAGCAGCGACCGCTATGAAACATGGGGAACTGTTGGGGTGAGCGAAAACGTCATTGAGGCAAGCTGGCAGGCATTAGTCGATGCCATTGAATACAAGTTGCACAAAACTTCTTAACGCTTACTGGTTTATTGAATAGGCTCCAGACTAACCATATTTCGGAAATCGATCGATGACTGATCCTCTTGACCCTAAAACAACGATTCCTATTCGCTTTGACTTTTCGACGGCGGTAGAACGCATTATTAATCGCTGGGATGCTCAAAAATCTTGGCACGCTAGTGTCGATTACCGCCGTAAACCATTTACGATCGTTATCCCACCGCCGAATGTAACGGGCGCTCTGCATTTGGGGCACGGACTCAATAATACACTGCAGGACATCATCGTTCGCTTCCGCCGAATGCAAGGCTTTGAAACACTGTGGGTGCCAGGCACTGATCATGCTGGGATCGCAACTCAGGCAGTAGTTGAAAAGCGTCTTAAAGAACAAGAAAATAAGACTCGTATAGATTTGGGGAGAGATGTACTTATCGCCCGCATCTGGGAATGGAAAGATCAATACGAAGAACGAATACTGAAACAGTTAAAATCGATTGGGTGTAGCTGCGATTGGGATCGAACTCGTTTCACACTGGACAAACAATGCGCGAGTGCAGTTCGAGCAACGTTTTTCGATCTTTTTAGAAAGCGTCTTATCTATCGTGGAAAGAAACTGGTCAATTGGGACACATTTCTCCAGACAGCAGTAAGCGATGATGAGGTTTTTAACGAAACAGTAGAGGGTTTTTTCTGGCATATTCGCTACCCTATTTTGAACCCACAATCTGGTGAACCCAAATACATTGAAATCGCAACGACAAGGCCTGAGACGCTATTAGGTGACACAGCAATCGCGGTCCATCCAGAGCCTGAGAATGCATTTGCTGATTCGATCCAACGAGTTTCGAATAGACTAGCCGAGTCAAATGGCCTTGAGCGGGAATCGTTACACAAACAGCTTCAAGACCTAGTAGCACTTAAAGAACGTACACTCGGAACCTTAATACAAATTCGGGATATGGCTCTGATCGGCCGAAAGGCAGTCATTCCATTGATTGAACGCGAAATACCAATCATTACTGACGTGTGGGCAAAACCAGACCTAGGTACAGGTTGCGTTAAGATCACACCAGCACATGACCTAAATGATTATGAAGTTGGTTGCAGGCATCATTTGCCAATGATAAACATCCTTAACCGTGATGGAACTTTAAATCATCATGCGGGTCAGTATTCAGGCTTATCAATACGAGACGCAAGGGAAGCTATCGCCAGAGACTTAGGCGACGGGGGTTTTTTGACCCAAGTCGAAAACCGCAAAATTGAATTGCCATACAGTGACAGAAGCAAAACCCCTATCGAACCCTTGCTTACCGATCAATGGTTCGTGAGGATGGACTCGCTGAGCCAATCGGCAATCGAAGCACTATCAGCAGGTCAAGTTACAATTATTCCCAATCGGTACCAAAAAGGTTGCATAGACTGGCTGAGTGAAAAACGCGACTGGCCTGTAAGTCGTCAACTCTGGTGGGGTCATAGAATACCAATTTGGTCTAAAGGGAAACTGCCAGAATCAGATCTACGGTCGACGCTAGACTTACTCACGAAGCTAACGGTTGATCGAAACGACATTTCTTATCAAGTCGATCGCATTGATCATAGCACAAGTTCGTTGTTCGTTTGCATGAAGAATGAGGACATCGAATTAGAGTCTGAGATAGAGCAAATGGGCTTTATCAGGGACCCAGATGTGCTCGACACATGGTTTTCGTCAGCCCTCTGGCCCCACAGCACGCTAGGCTGGCCAGAACTTACGGCAGAAATGAGTTATTTCTACCCAACCGATTCATTAATAACTTCCCGCGATATAATTTCCTTGTGGGTAGCGAGAATGATATTGATGAGTCTTAATAATACTGGGAAAGTGCCCTTTCGAGAGGTTTTTATCCACCCGAAAATCCTTGATGGGCTTGGGGAGACAATGAGCAAATCTAAAGGAAATGGGGTCGACCCCCTTGAGATTGCTTCAAAGTTCGGTCCTGATGCTCTTCGATTTGCCCTAGCGTGGCTCGCAACCGAAACCCAAGACGTTAGAATGCCCGTCCAGTACGAGTGCCCCTACTGCACGGAACTTACAGATCAAACTCGAGAAAATCGCAGCAAGCCGAGTATAAAATGCAAATCCTGTGGAAAGTTATTCTCTACACAGTGGGCAGAATCTCTGGAAGACAAGGCACTCGCTCGTGCTGCTGTTGTAAGTGAGAGATTTGAAAATGCCCGTAACTACGTCAGCAAACTTTGGAACGCAGCAAGATTTACCTTAATCAATTTACACGACTTTAATCCCAGAGACTCCTGCGAGGACTTACTGGCCATAGAGGATCGTTGGATACTAGAGCGACTGGAAAACGCAACGCTTGAGGTGACCGAGTCTTTGAATACGTACAGGTTTTCTGACGCCATCCGAAAGCTTTATGATTTTTCGTGGGGGGATTTTTGCAATACATACGTTGAGATCGCTAAAGTTAAGCTTTCAGATGCTTCCTCACGCAGCATAACTCAGTCCGTCCTCGCTCATGTTTTAGATATTCTTCTCCGCCTCCTTCATCCATTCATTCCGTTTGTTACCGAAGACATCTGGTGGCACTTAAATCACGTCACAAACGGACAGACCTCGCTGTTGGCGTCAAATAGAAAGAGGTCGATGTACCCATACAATCACTCGCTGATGGTAGCCGAATGGCCATCCGGTGAAATAAGTGCAATCAAAAGAGCTAAATCAGAAGAGGACTTTTCTTTATTCAGAGAAATACTAGAGAACATCCGCCGAATTCGTAGCGTGAACAATATACCTCCGAAATCCACGACAAATGTTTGCATACGCTGTTCAACCGAGGCTCGCGAAAAGCTCAGGTCGCTTTTAGTACTTTTAGAATCGCTGTCAAATTCAAAAATCACGAAAATTAGTCCGGACGCGACGAATTATGTTATCGGCGTACAAACAACAATTTCAGCTGCAGCGATCGAAATCTTTGTTGACCTAAGCCAAGTTGTCGATGTATCGAAAGAAATCGCCAGAGTCGAACGTCATTTAACACAATTAGACAAGGCGATTTCTACCAAAGTCACAAAACTTTCAAATGAGAAGTTTTTACACAAAGCCCCATTTCAAATTATTCAGCAAGAGCGTGAAACACTAATTGAGCTAGAGCAGCAACGCGAAGTTCTAGGTGCCGAATTAAGAAAGTTCACCAAATTGCTATATGACAGCCGCTCCAGTTCCTGAGCATACAACGAGAAAACCAAAAGAAACGACTGTATATCCAATTAAAATTGCATCTGTTTACTAATCCGACAATAAATGTTTGAACATTTTTGAGTCTGGTATCGTAGTTTTTTTGCTATGAATACCAGACAAGATACTCGCAAGTTAGATCTCTATGGCAAGGAGGATCTCTGACGCCGGGTAATCCAAGCCGTCGCGATCGAGAG
>Ga0208853_1000621_pt1 | contig 10672 bp, 18 predicted proteins | sample LakMenEpi03Oct11_FD_150667 | JGI IMG/M metagenome (GOLD analysis project Ga0208853, IMG submission 150667) | Freshwater microbial communities from Lake Mendota, WI - 03OCT2011 deep hole epilimnion (SPAdes) | ecosystem: Environmental > Aquatic > Freshwater > Lake > Epilimnion/Euphotic zone ... | reverse complement strand
TTCCCTACCGTGTTATTGACGTTGAGTCCGCAGAGGCTGACGATGTCATCTCTACGCTCGTCTCTAAGTTCGGATCAGAACTAAATACGGGTGAGAAAATCCTAATTCTATCAGGCGATAAAGATTTTATTCAGTTGCACGTATATTCTAACGTAAAACAATATGATCCTACTCGCAAGAAGTGGGTATCCCATGACGATCCTGAGAGATATCTTCACGAACATATTCTAAAGGGAGATGCAGGCGATGGCGTTCCTAATGTTCTTTCTCCTGATAATGTTTTTGTTGTGGGTGATCGGCAGCGACCCCTGACAGCAAAGAAAATGGAAAAGATTATGGGCACTGATCTAGAAGAAATGGATACAGTTACTGCCCGTAACTATTCTCGTAACGCTCGATTGATTGATCTGAGTTTTACCCCAGATGAAATTCGCGAAAAGGTTATGCTTCAATACGAAGCACAGTCAAATCGCGATCGTAGCAAACTACTAAATTACTTTATAGCAAACAAACTCAAAAACCTTACTGATCATTTGAGTGAATTTTAGGAGATAATAATGGCTGTCCTTGGAATGTATGAATTTTTACACAAGGTTTCTAAACTAAAAAAGACGCAGGAAAAAGTAGACAATCTAGCTGGTAATGATACCATGGCTCTGCGCATTGTTCTACAGGCTGTGTTTGATCCCACTGTCAAGTTTCTATTGCCCGAAGGCGAACCTCCTTACAGACCAAATGAAATTGTAGATCAACAGCATGTGTTCCATAAGGAAGCTGATAAGATCAGATATTTCGTCGAAGGATTCTATCCTACTCTCAATCAGGCAAAGCGTGAAGCAATGTTTGTTGAGTTTCTAGAGAGACTAGATCCAGACGATGCAAAACTTGTCCTAGCTATGAAGGATAAGAAGATGCCGTTTCCAGGCATCACAGTTCAACATGTTAAAGAAGCACTACCAGGGTTAATCGCAGAATGAGCAAGTCAGCACTAAAGAAGTTTAAGAAGAACGATTATTCAGATCATGAAGAATTTCACGATGATCCTCGTGAACGTGAGAACAAGCGTAAGGCTAAACGGGTTGAACGTGCCTTGCGTACAAAGGATATCTCTGCTCTATTAGAAGATGAAGAGCAAGATATTTCTGATGATATTATTGATAACAATTGGAAATATTAATGCCTATCTATAAGCTACGTAATACACAGACTGGCGAAGAGTGGGAAGAACTAATGTCTATCTCCGAGATGGAACAGAAGATCGAGGAACATCCACACGTTGAGCTACTTATTAACGGAGCGCCCATGGTCACTGGCACCATGGGCAAGAATTCCTACATGGGAAAGAGCAAAGATGCCAACGTATAAGTTCTTAAACAATGAAACTGGCGAAGAGTATGAAGACTTCATGAGCATCTCTGCTCTTGAAGTTTATCTTGAAGAAAACCCACATGTAACTCAACTCGTAAATGGCGCTCCTATGATCCATTCTGGCAGAGGCATGGCGAAACCTGACGCTTCGTTCCGTGATCTGTTGAAACATATCAAGAAGGGAAACCAAAAAGGTATAAGTAGGTCGACCATTAACACATTCTAAGGGGTAAAATGGAAGAAGAACACGGAACAAAAAGACTAACTCGTAGAGAGAAAAGACTTCTTCGCCAATCAGGTAAACAACCAAAGGAAAATTATCAAGAGAAATTAAATTTTAATCTGAGACACTTTGATCCATTGACGGAAAACCAAAGATGGACTTTCAAAGCATTCTCTGAAGATATGAATCTAATGTTACATGGTATTGCTGGAACAGGTAAGTCCTTCATGGCCATGTATCTATCTCTTAAACAAATTCTAAACAACCCAGAATGTGTTTATAAGAAAGTTGTTATTGTTAGAACAGTAGTTCCTACAAGAGACATGGGTTTCTTGCCAGGAAACAACAAGGAAAAGACAAAGGTATATGAGGCTCCTTACTATGCAATCTGTCATGAATTATTTGGCAGAGGAGACGCATACGATTATCTTAAAAATAAGAATCTCGTTGAGTTTATTTCTACATCTTTTATACGTGGTATTACTCTCAACGATTGTATAGTTATTGTCGACGAAATGCAGAACGCTACTCTTCACGAACTAGATTCTGTCATTACTCGTGTTGGTCATAACTGTAAGGTAATATTTTGTGGAGACTTTAGGCAGTCTGACTTCACAAGAGAGCATGAGAAGAATGGGCTTAACGATTTCATGAGAGTTGTTAAGAACATGAGATCATTTGAACTTGTAGAATTTGACGCTGAAGATATTGTAAGATCGGCTCTTGTAAAAGAATATATAATTCTTAAAGACAAGATGAGGATTCAAGTATGACAGAAGCTAAAGACATAATTAGAGCATGGGACTATTGGCCTGCTCCACCGTTAGGTAGAATTGCCAAGTTCCATTATGTTGATGCTGGCAGAGAACCAGATACTAATGCTACTGCGACAATGCCAGATATGCATTCATGGTTTGTTTGGGATGATGCATCAAATTCTATTCTTTATGTTGATTACGATAAGGATATGAAGTGGAAAGACACTTGGTATCTACGATACAAATTGAATTATGGTATTGCTGAATGGCGAGACGATAATATTATCGAGAAAGAAAGTATCTCTACTAAGATCTTCGGAAACAGAAACAAGGTTGTGTTCCAAGATAAGAAACCTATTTGGTGGGGAGATTACTGCGAGATCGGTAAGAAATATGAGAACAATCCAAAGTCAGATTTCTTTGCTTGTTCTCCGCCACAGATGCTCAATGGCACACAGTCATTTGTTTATGAAAGAAAGATAGACAAGTGGACTAATGCCATGGGCGAAACATATAAGGATGTTGTTACATTAGTGTATCAACAGGCATGGGGTTCAAAGATTGGTGGCGCTAGATATTGGATGGCTAGAGGCATTGGCCCAGTAGCTGTTCAATGGATTGCTACTGTTAAAGAACCAACTGGCAATAAAATAGTCGTGACCAATCGTATGGATGCGAAGTACAAGATGGAAAATGGATTTGCGAAAGATATTCAAACATAATCTAGTACCAGAAGTTGAAATTGAAACAACTTCTATAGATGGTATCCGTTACTATGTGTTACCGAGTGGAGAAAAGTTTCGCTCGGTAACAACTGTTATCTCAGAGTCAATGGACAAAACCGCACTACTAGAATGGAGAGCTAAAGTCGGTGAGGAAGAAGCTAGGAAAATTTCTACACAGGCTGCTCGACGTGGAACCGCCGTACACTCGCTCGCCGAGCGCTATGTCCTCAACGAAGAAGATTATCTTCGGGGTGCTATGCCTTCTGGAGTTGATTCTTTTAAAAGCCTTCAGACGCTCATAGATAAACACGTTGATAACATTCTAGGTATCGAACTTCCTCTCTACTCTGTTGCTTTAAAAACAGCAGGGCGATGCGATCTTATCGCAGAATTTGATGGAGTTCCTTCTATCGTTGATTTTAAAACAAGCCGTAAACTTAAAAAAGAAGAGTGGATCACCAGTTATTTTTTACAGACCACAGTCTATTCTATGATGTTTGAGTATATGTATAAAATACAAATTCCCCAGATCGCTATTATGATAGCAGTAGATCATGAAGAACCACAGCTATTCGTAAAGGATCGTGGGGATTATGTTAATAAAGTGATAGATATATTTACTGCTCGATAAATCCTATTAGACCTTCTTCATCGGTAGAATATACCGTACGTTTAATACCAAAATGTTCTATGGCTTTCTTACAGCCAGGACAAGGTTCTGCCAGTCCACTCACCCAACTACTATCGCCTTTGTTTTGTTTCTTAACACGATAGACATAAAGAGTGGCATCTTTTAGATCTTCTTCATCAACAATCTTCAACGCTTTGATGATACAATCTACCTCTGCATGTTTAAAGATCGCATCAGTATTCTTTGCGAACTTTTTCTGCAGAGGATGAGATTTATCTGAATTGAAACCGACAGAGATAATCTCGTTACGAATAACGAGACACGCTGCCAGTTTCATTTTCATGTTATTGGAGGTAGCTAGTCTACGGACAAAGTCCATATATTTTTTATCACGAGACATTACATACCATAAGAATTGGAGCGGGCGACCAGATTCGAACTGGCGACGAACAGCTTGGAAGGCTGACACTCTACCCCTGAGTTACACCCGCATTAATTACTAGAAAGCATATGAATATCGGAAATTATAAAACCTATCATGATTGTTATTCCAAAGAAACAAACAATCTTTATGATGGCGCTAGTCTTATGATCCATAATATATATCCTTTAGATGGCTGGGAAACCTGGACTCGAACCAAGATTAACGGAGTCAGAGTCCGTGGTTTTACCGATTAAACTATTTCCCAATGGTGCCGGCAGCAGGAATCGAACCCACGACCTGATCATTACAAGTGAACTGCTCTACCGTCTGAGCTATGCCGGCATTAATACGCAGGAACCAAACAACTCTGAACCAAATCTGCTCCACCAAACAACTGACCGAACAGATCATAAGGATCAACATACATCGCACAGTTACCAGCAGCTGCCACAGGAACATTAGTTGGGTAACCAGGAGGCGAATAAATGTTAGATGCTTCTGGAGTTGGTACATAATTATAAACAGGAACCAACGGAGCAGGCTGAACAGGAACTGCTACTGGAACCATTACTGTTGAACTAATTGGTCCAGGGCCAGCAGGAACATACTCAACAGCCACAGGAACTGTTTTAACTACCTTCTTTACGACTGGCTTCTGAACATTAATGTTACAGTTGTTACAGTAATCAATGTTATAATTACCAGCCATAGCAGGAGTTGCTAACACAAGAGCCAATGCTACTGCTAACTTTTTCATCTTAGTATCCGTAGTAATAAGCACGACGAGGGTTGTAGTAATAAGCCGGAGGAGCATATGGTGCGTAGTATCCACCACCATAAGGACCATAGCCGTAACCATACCCATAACCCTGCGAAGCAATTGCTCCACCAATTACACCACCAAGGATGGCAGCGCCAGCCATAGCACCATAAGCAGCACCATAACCGTAACCATATCCGCCCCAGTACTGAGCGTTTGCTGGTTGAGAGATACTAATACCAAGAACTAACGCTAGAGCAACAAAGATCTTTTTCATTTTGACTCTCCAAAAGAAGTGGTCTAACCGTGGATCCACACGAGTCTATTTATAGCGACCAACCTAATTGGCTCCCGAGGAAGGACTCGAACCTCCGACAAAATCGTTAACAGCGACCTACTCTACCAACTGAGTTACACGGGAATAAAAATATAATACAACGCTCCGCAGACTGCGGCAATCCAGATTAAAGACCAACAGATATCATTGATCATATCTTTCTTTACTTGACACATCACTCGATCGCAACCAATAGGATACGTTCGAGTAACTCGAGAACACTCTTTACATACATAGTAGTTGGGGAAGTTCATATCATTCATATTTATATATTACCCCAAGATGTAAAAAATGTCAAGTCTTTTTTATGGTGCTGCTGGAGAGAATCGAACTCCCAATCTATTCATTACTAATGAATTGCCTTACCATTCGGCCACAGCAGCATTAGTGGTACTGGGACTAGGTATCGATCCTAGGCTCCGAGCTCCACAAACTCGGGTGCTACCATTACACTACCCCAGCAAATTGTTCTTTTCTATTGGACAATTATAAACAATACTTATTCTATCTTTGTCAGTATTATTTACTGTCACTTGATGTTTTAACCAAGCAGGAAAAATTATCAACTTACCAGTAGAACCCATAACTGTCCACGAAGAACAGTTTAATGCATTAAAATTTTTAATCTTTTTACTGTCCTGGTTCCATTCGATTAGTCTGTTATCATTATGAAATACTATATTACCTCTAGACAAATCAGTATTAACATAATAGACAGCAGACAAAAAAGATCCAGGATGATCATGTATTGTATGCGAATCACCTTTTTTACTTATATTGATAAAGCATTTATGTATTTCTGCTTTAACACCATAATCTATAATATCAGAAACTTCTTCTAATTTCGTTTTAACTATCGTAGTAAGTTCATTAAGTTCTGGAATCCACGGATCAAAAAATTCACTGTGCCAACCGCCAACATTACTCATCTCAACACCGCTATCTATAGCTTTGCGTTGATAACAATACTGTTCAATCTTTGCATTATCAACATCAATTTGTTCTTCTGCAAAAAATGTAGGAAACAAATATGTAAATTGCATTTCATTCCTAATAGTGGATCGGGGTCAAGGACTCGAACCCTGAAAGTAGGAACCAAAATCCTACGTTATACCAATTTAACTAACCCCGAACAAAATTTGGTGGGTCGCCCAGGTAACGATCCTGGCCAGCGCATAGGCAACGGTTTTACAGACCGCACAACGTCCTTAGTTGTATACCGACCCTTATTTGTTTCTGCCACACCAAGTGTTAGTTTGAGAATGACAATTAGGACATAAGAAACGTAGATTAGACTTCATATGATTAGAACTATCTCCATCTATATGATCTAAATGAAGAACTATAGGTTTTTCGTTCCAACTATCTGTTATACCACATCCAACGCATTTATATTCTAAAGCATTCTCTTGCAGAATTTTCTTTTTTACCTTTCCTGTCTGAAAATATGGATGTAATCCATCTAATATTTCAGCAAGAGGAACCTTTTGATTTGCTCCTCCAACAGAGAATTTCAGATCTAGTTTTTTACACTTTCTCCAAATTTCTATTACAGGCAATTTAAACTTGGCGGCCATTTTACCTAGATGTTTATACTCATTATAAGCATGTATTATTTCATCGTCGGTTACTTGATTCTGTCTTTGTATCATGATAAGTCCTCCTGAACTTATTTATACAAAAGCAGATTTCTAATCCGCTATTATGGAGTCCAGGAAAGGATTCAAACCTTCAACCTTCGGTTTCGTAGACCGATGCTCTATTCAGTTGAGCTACCCAGACAATCCAGTAATGGAACAGGTGTGTAATCAATTACCTCAACAGAAACATTCTTGTATGCTTCATCGGGCAAACTATTACGATGCACATGTCCATGAACATTATACTTTGTTTTATACAGACTAGAAACATGCAACGGAATATGCGACAGAGTGCAATTGTATTCCGGAAACATTCTCCAGACCATAATCTTTTGAAAGACTTTCTGTATGTGTTCATTCTTAGCGTTGTCATGGTTGCCAAGAATAAGACGCTTACGTCCTTTCAATCTGTAAAGATGCTGATGACCTTTACTAAAATAGACATCACCTAGATGATACACAATGTCAGAATCAGAAACAACACTGTTCCAACGTTCAACCATATGCTCATCCATTTCTTCAACAGAAGAAAAGTTTCTAACAGGAGAACCATCTTCCTGTTTGAAGTTGAGTATATTAGCATGACCAAAGTGCGTATCACTAACAACAAAGATAGTCATAATTTGGTACTCCTAGTCAGATTCGAACTGACACTAGCGATGATTTTGAGTCAACGTCCTCTACCAGTTGGGATATAGGAGCATGATTTGGTAGGCCAGGTAGGACTTGCACCTACACGTTGTCTTTCTTCCGGACGAAAAACAACAGCGCCCAGCGTTAGCGCCACGTCTACTCTTCCGTCACTGACCTATAATGGTGCGTCATCTTAGAATCAAACTAAGTCCTTCGGAGCTTCAAACCGACGTGCGGATCACCTACACCAACGACGCATGGAGCTCATATCCGGATTTGAACCGGACTCTACACCTTGAGAGGGTGTCGTCCTGACCACTAGACGATACGAGCATATTGAGCTGGGACTTCACAGAGGTATAGGCTCTCAGTCCCGAATGTTTTCCTATACTACAATTGGTGCCCCAGGAGAGATTCGAACTCCCAACCTTCGGTTCCTAAGACCGACGCCTCTACCAATTGGGCTATTGGGGCATAAACTTACGGGCACGTGGTAGCAGGTTTGCACACGCCTCTCTGCTAATCGTTACCCTGCCAGCAACCCCTCTATGCGTCCATAGCGATTCACTGGAATAGTGGTAGGGGATGACAGGATTGAACTGCCGACCTTCTCCGTGTAAAAGAGTTGCTCTCCCAGCTGAGCTAATCCCCCATAAATTCCCTGGACCGAAGACTCGTTCGCCTTTCTGCTACTTGTGCACTTTTCACAGTTTGGCTCAATTTATACGCTGTCTGCACTCGGTCCTACATGCGCTCTATTTTTCTACGCCGAAGCGGGCGAATTGGTCCGAGTAGCTGGATTCGAACCAACGACCCTCTGGTCCCAAACCAGATGCGCTACCAGGCTGCGCTACACTCGGATAAAACTGGATGCGATGCGTTGGAATTGCACCAACTTCTACTGGTTTATGAGACCAGCGAGATACTATACCTCCCGCCCGCAATAAACAGAAACGGTTGAGGCAAGGTAGCCTCATTCACATGTCTATACAACTTAGACAACCGATAGCGGTTGAGGCAAGGTAGCCTCGTTCGCATGTCTATACAACTTAGACAACCACCTCTGGTGCTGATAGTTGGAATCAAACCAACCTTTAAAGCCTTATGAGGACTCCTCGACATCTTGCCGACCTACCAGCGAACCGAATACGTTTCGATATACCTTCTTAGGGCACGGACAACAAACGACTTTTAAAGAGTTTGTGTTGACACCTTTCTGACTTCTCTGGCACCAGTGGTAGGAGTCGAACCCACGCCTAGACTTTTGGAGAGTCCCGTGCTACCGTAACACTTCACTGATAATGGCGGAGGATGAAGGAATCGAACCATCAACCTTTCGGTGGCGCTGTTTTCAAGACAGTGTGTGCCCCAGGCACGCCATCCTCCAAATGGTGGAAGTGACAGGCATCGAACCTGCAACCTGCTGCGTGCAAGGCAGCTGCTCTCCCAGTTGAGCTACACCCCCATTGATAATACGCCAACGGACTAGAAATAACCTATAGGCTCTCCTCGCACCGTTTCCTACTACACCGATCAAGGCGCTAACCATCGCAGGTTAGTCGGGATTGACTGCAACCGTATTACTGTCCACGTTTCGAACCGCAATCTAATCCGTTGGCGTATTATCAAGTATTCTATTTAGTTATCTTACTAAAAATTTATCAACAAGTCAATAACTTTTTTGGCGGAGAGTGTGGGATTCGAACCCACGGTAGAATTTCTCCTACGCTCATTTAGCAAACGAGTGCTTTAGGCCACTCAGCCAACTCTCCATTTGGTAGGGGATCCCGGATTCGAACCGAGTCGAGAACGCTAATCGGGCGCTGAAAGACTTATAAGGTCTCCCTGTGTACCAACACCATCCCCCATATATAAGTGGCGGGAGCGACGAGTTTCGATCTCGCTACCTCAGCAGTGACAGTGCTGCGCTCTCCCAATTGAGCTACGCCCCCAATTTTCTACCTTTATAATATCCTTGTTCTACCCATAAGTCAAGTTCTTCTTTCTTGATTTTCTTATTAATAGAACCGTTAGTTATCCAACAAGTGCCATACTGGCTGTTCTTAGAACCATCATGTTTACCCTTAGATGATTCTTTCATCAAAGCAATTGATTCTGGTTTGTGTGATTTACCAACCCAATTATGGCCATTTTCTTTCCAATGTTTTTTCAATTTGTCAGAAATATATTTTTTTAATTCTGGCGTATTCATACCCTCTTTAGTTCTTCTAGAGAGTTTAGATCTATACTGCTCGTCTTTATAGTCTCTTTTAGAAGATATTTCTCTATTCAGAGAAGTTCTATCTATTGTTCTGTTGATATACCCAAACCCACCATTACCACCAGGACATATATTATATGTATCTGTTCTATCACAATATTCTTCTGTGACCAATTCTTTTTCTTTAGCGTTCATTTCTTCTTCATTATCGAAAATATGCAAGATTTCTTTCGAAAAAAATTGAATTCCATATTTATTAATAGAAGATCTAACTAATTTACCGGAACCCATATAACCATCATTAAGGTTTTCTGTTTGATGCTTTCCAGTATATTCTTTACCGTTTAATTTGTTTGTAACTTTATAAATAATAAAGTGCATTGCGCTAACCTCCGAATCACTAATAGTCTTATTGTCATTGCTATTTAGTGATTCGGAGTGCTTATGTAGACCCACCCAGATTTGAACTGGGAACCTATTGATTAAAAGTCAACTGCTCTACCTATTGAGCTATGGGTCCAAAATAAAGTAGGAACATAACACTCTCCATACCTTCTCGGAGATCAACCCGATATCTTACTTCACAGAGCCAGCGTCCTGTTGTTATGTTCCAAATGGTAGACGAGGAGGGGATCGAACCCACGACAAGCCGATTAAGAGTCGGCTGCTCTACCAACTGAGCTACTCGTCCATAAACTGGTGATCCCTAGGAGAATCGAACTCCTCTTCTCAGATTGAAAGTCTGATGTCCTAACCGATAGACGAAGGGACCATAAACTCTCGGGCTGCTACCACACAGCCCTTCCCCAAAACCGCATGTGGTAGGTCGGCATATGGGAGTATTCTTGGTTGTTCCACTAAGAATCGAACTTAGATCTAACGATTATCAGTCGTTTGCACTAACCGTTGTGCTATGGAACAATATAACACTTAGAAAGATACAGGTTTACTA
>Ga0208853_1000617_pt1 | contig 10693 bp, 10 predicted proteins | sample LakMenEpi03Oct11_FD_150667 | JGI IMG/M metagenome (GOLD analysis project Ga0208853, IMG submission 150667) | Freshwater microbial communities from Lake Mendota, WI - 03OCT2011 deep hole epilimnion (SPAdes) | ecosystem: Environmental > Aquatic > Freshwater > Lake > Epilimnion/Euphotic zone ... | reverse complement strand
TGCCAAAAAAATAAACCCTCATATAAAGCAAAATAAAAAATTTTAGTAGCTACACCAAATAATCCTATCTTAGGAACAACAGAAAAAATTATTGTAACATATAAAGGAGAACCTTCATAAACATCAGGAGCCCACATATGAAAAGGAGCCGCAGTTAATTTAAATAATATACCACAAAAAATACAAATTATACCAATAATAATACGATTATTTATATTAAATATATCAAAAGAAGAATTTAAAAAATCAAACCCAATAAAAAATTTACCTAAATTCTCAAAATTTGTAGTACCTACAACTCCATAAATAAAAGAAATTCCTAATAATAAAATACCTGAAGAAAAAGCTCCTAAAATAAAATATTTCAACCCAGCCTCTGTAGAAAAAGCAGATTTTTTTTTTAAACTCGCTAAAATATAAAAAGCTAAACTTTGCACCTCCAAAGAAATATACATAGAAATTAAATCAAAAGAAGATATAAAACATAATAAACCAAAAATAGCAAATAAAATAAGAATAAAGTATTCAAAAATATTTATTTTATTTACACAATCCATAGAGATAATCAAGCAACCAATAATAGAAATAATAGTAAAACACTTTATAAACGAAGTAAAATAATCTGAAATAAACAAATTATTAAAAATTAAAACATTAATAAACGGGTTATTAATAATTAATATTAAAGTAAAAAATAAAGAAAGTATAGCTAAAAAACCCATCTCTTTTACAAAAAAAGAATATTTATAAAATCTCAAATTACTAAAAATAACACCTACAATTAAAAGAATTAAAGAAATGGAAGCCAAATATATTTCAGGTAAAAAAACTTTTAAATGATTCTCATTTATAAAATCAAAATTAAACATTAACTAAATGTTGAATAAATATTTAATAAATGAATTTTATTAAATAAAACTTCAGGATAAAATCCTAAAAAAATTGTTAAAAAAATTAAAGGCAATAATAAAAAAAATTCACGTTTTGTAATATCTGAAAACCCACGAATATATTGTACTTTTAAATTTCCATATGAAACTCTATTAAAAAGCCATAAAGAATAAACACCACTTAAAACAATACTAGAAGCTGCAAGTATTGTAATAAAAATATTATCTTGAAAAATTCCTATAAATAATAAAAATTCCCCCACAAAATTACAAGTACCAGGAAGCGCCGCATTTGCAAACATAAATAATAAAAAAATAGAAACAAAGTTTGGCATAATTAAAACTAACCCACTATAATATTTTAATAAACGAGTATGATAACGATCATATACAATACCAACACATAAAAAAAGAGCACTAGAAACAATACCATGACTAATCATTTGAATTAAACTACCCTCTATCCCTTGAATATTTAAACTAAATAAACCCAACATTATTAAATTCATATGCGCAATTGATGCATATGCAATAATACGTTTTAAATCTGTTTGACGTATCGCAGTCAATGATGTATATATTATACTTAATAATCCTATTGTATAAATTAAAGGAGTAAAATACAAAGAAGCAAATGGAAATAAAGGTAACGAAAACCTAATAAAACCATAGCTACCCATTTTTAGTAAAATACCAGCTAAAATTACAGAACCTGTCGTAGGAGCTTCTACATGTGCCTCGGGCAACCAGATATGTAAAGGAGCCATTGGAATTTTAGAGGCAAAGGATAAAAAAAAAGCAAGCCATAAAAATTTTTGTTTTTCTTTATCAAAATCTGCTAATAATAAAGTTTGATAATCAGTAGTTCCTACCTCAATATAAATAGACATTATACCTATAAGCATTAAAACAGAACCAAATAAAGTATAAAAAAATAATAAATAAGATGCTCTAATCTTTCGTCTTCTAGATCCCCAAATTCCTATAATAAGAAACATAGGAATTAAAATGCTTTCAAAAAAGATATAAAATAATAATAAATCAAGAACAGAAAAAACAATAATTAAAAGACTTTCCATTATTAATAATAAAATCATATACTCTTTTAGATTCTTTAAAATATTTCTCCAACTACTTAAGATACAAATAGGAAATATTAAAGTAGTTAAAAGGATAAATAAAAGACCTATACCATCAATACCCAAAATAAAATTAATATTTAAAGCAGATAACCACTCTATCTTAGAAACAAACTGAAAAGTAGAAACAAAAGAATCAAAACCTACCCACAAAAAAGCAGAAAATAAAAAAGTTAATAAAGAAAAATTTAAAGCTATATTTCGAATATAAATAATATCTCCTTTCGGAATAATTGAAATAAATAATGCCCCAACTAAGGGTAAAAAAATTAAAACTTCTATCATTTTTTTTTGATTAAAGGCGACTAATGGGATTTGAACCCATATCATTTAGTACCACAAACTAACACTCTACCCTTAAGCTATAACCGCCTTATATACTTTATTTTAAATAAATTTTATTTAAAAAATTAAAATTATAAAATAAAAAAATATAAATAGTTTCTAAAATTGAAATAAAAAATTGAAATGCACTATTAAAATTTTTAAATTGTTTGATTTTAGAGGTTAAATAAAATTTATTAAAAAACATAATTCCTAAAATAAAATTATATTTATTGAAAGTTTGAAGATATTTCATATTTTTTTCTGTAAAAGAATTATTATAAATAATAAATAAAGGACCATGCATTAAATTTTTTAAAAATATATTCTTTAAACAAATTTTTGCCAAACGAGTTTTAACGTTTTTTATTAAAAAATTATTTTTTTTTAATTCCTTTCTTAAAGAACGCAATACCGCAGAATTAAAAGAACTTGATTCACAAAAAAAAATTAAATTCTTTTTCTTTAATATACTTTTACGATAAATATTAAATAAATATCTATTTCTCACAAAATATTTAAATAGTGATAGAGGGATTCGAACCCCCTCTCTTAGAATTATGAATCCCACATTTTAACCAATTAAACTATATCACCGAATAAAAAGTGTTCTAAGGGAATCGAACCCTTATTTTTAGCTTAGAAGGCTACTACTTTATCCAATTAAGTCAAGAACACTAAAACAAAATATATGGGAAGAACTGGATTCGAACCAGTGAAGAGAACTCTCAATAGATTTACAATCTAACACCTTTAACCACTCAGACACCTTCCCATTTATTTATAAAAAAATCGGATTGGTAGGATTTGAACCTACGACCCCCTACTCCCAAAGCAGATGCGCTATCCACTGCGCCACAAACCGTCTTTTAAAAAAAATCTTTACCTAATAAAATAATCTTTAATTTTTTTTTAGAACGCAATTCTTTAAAAAGCGGCCCAAAAAAGCGAGTTCCATAAGGCTTTAATGCTTTGTTTAATAAAATAACAGAATTAACTTTAAATTTAAAAAACATTTTATCTACCCTACTAACTCTATATTTTGTTTGAAAAATTAAAGCTAAACAAACATCTTTTTTTTTAACCCTTAAATTACCTTTTGTACGTAAACTTTTTACAGAAACTATAACTAAATCTCCTAAAAATCCAAAAGATTTTGGATGTTTCTTTAAAACTTTAATGCACTGAACTAGCTTTGCCCCAGAATTGTCGGAAACTTGTAAAAAAGTACCTGTCTGTAACATATTATATTTAATTAAAAAATAAAACCAAGAGATCTTAATAAATTTAAATTTTCAACAATCTTACTTGTTGAAAATACAAAAGTTACTTTGAAATTTTCTAAGTTTCTAAACCGAAATATACTTTCTTCTAATTCTACAAAATCTAAAATATCTTTTATCATAAAAGAAAATGTACCTGTATTACTTAAACTGGATTTAAGAAATCTTTCAGGAGCTTCTTTATATAAAATATTATAATAATATTTTTCCATAAAAAGAAAAATATCTTTATGATGAACCAACTCCAAATCGCAAAAAATTGATTTTTTTAAACCTGGTTTTGAGTATAAACGCACATTTCCTTTAAACCCTAAAAAAAAATAAAAAAAACATAAAGCTCTAATAGCAAATGATTTACTATTTTTACTTTTTAAAAAATCTAAAGATAAAAAATCTATTTTACTTAACCCATTAATATTTTTATACGAGCTAGACTTTGAAATTAAATCCCGACGTGAATTTGATAAATAATGTTTATGAAACTCTAACATTTAAAACTACTTTCTTAATAATGAAGAATAAACAAAAATATCTTTTCTAACTCTATAAAATGCAATTAAAATACCAAAACCAATTGCGGCCTCTGCAGCCCCTATTGTTAAAAATAATAAAGAATTAATTTGACCCATAATATCATCTAAAAATTTGGAATAAATTATAAAAATAAAATTAATACTTAATAACATCATCTCAATAGAAATAAATGTTATTAAAATATTACTACGATTGAGTATAATACCTAAGAACGAAATACTTAAAATAGAAAAAGCGATGATTAAATATTTTAAAAGATTAAATTCCATCTATAAATAAAAAAGATAAAAAAAAATATCAATAAAATTTTTGAATAAAATCCACCTATAAATAAAAAAGATAAAGAAAAATTTTGAGTATAAAACCTAAAATCGTAAAATTAAAAAAGCGACAACTGCTATGAGCGTTAAATTTGATATATTACTTTGGTTCCTCCTCCTCCTTCTTCGGCTTATTCTCCTTATTCTCCTTATTCTTCTTATTCTCCTTCTCCTCCTCATCCATCTTCCGGCATAACCAAAATAAAAAATCAGAAAAAAGAACCAAAGTAGCAGTTGTCGCTGTAGTGTACATAGCGTATTTTAATAACTCAAAATCTGTCATACTTCTCATTTATTTTCAATTATTATTAAAAATTCTGCCAAATTACTTTCATACACGAACACATATAAAAAACAAGAAATAAATAAAGTCCAACCTATCGTAATAGGCACAAAAACTCTCCAACCTAAACTTATTAATTGATCATAACGAAATCTAGGTAATACGCATCGAATCACTACAAAAAGAACCCCAAAAATCCAAATTTTAAAACAAAACCAAAAAGAATCAGGAACAAAAGGTATATTTAAAATAGGGTCCCAACCTCCAAAAAATAAAATTGTACAAAAAGCACACATATTTAAAATAGAAAGATACTCCCCTAAAAAAAAAAAAGCAAATACCATAGATGAATATTCTACATTATAACCGGAAACAAGCTCTGCTTCTGCTTCTGGTAAATCAAAAGGATGTCGATTTGTTTCTGCTAAAATAGTTACGAAAAAAACAAGGAACATAGGCAATAAAGGAAAAATTAACCAGCCACTTCTTACTTGATAATGAACTATTTCACTTAAATTTAAACTACCCACGATTAAAAAAATACTTAATAATCCAAAACCAAAAGCAACTTCATAAGATAACATTTGTGCAGCAGAACGAACAGCTCCTAAAAAAGCATACTTAGAATTACTAGACCACCCGGACATTATAAGCGCATAAACTCCAATACTAGACAAAGCAAATAAATATAAAACACCTAAATTTAAATTACTAATAACAGCACCCTCACTAAACGGAATTACCCCCCAAACAGATAATCCTATAAAAAAAGTAATTATTGGAGATAATATAAAAATAACAGGATTACCACTGCTAGGAATAACAGTTTCTTTAATTATCAATTTAAAACCATCAGCAACTGATTGTAATAAACCAAATGCTCCAACAACATTAGGTCCTTTTCTACGCTGAATAGATCCAATAACGTTCCTCTCTACTAAAATATAAAACGCAACAAACCCTAAGAGTAGTAAACCAAAAATTAAACTCTTTAAAAGAGATATTAGTGTAAATGATAGATCATATGATAGTATATTTTTCATTATTTATTTATTTTTTAAAAAATTAAGACGTCTCATATTTTGAGAACATTCAGTCATTATCTGTGAAAACATAGATAAAATATTTGTTTTATAGAAATTTAAAATTTTTGATTTAAAAATAAAAGAATTTTCTAAAAGTAAAATATTTTTTTTATTAAAATTAAAAAAAATAAAATCATTATATAAATTTTTTGAATTTTTTAAAAATTTATATTCTAAACCAAAAAATTTATATAAAGAAATTATATCAACAAAATTAATATTTAAAATATTATTATATATAGAATTTAAACTTAAAAATTGAAAGAAAGCTGTAATAATCTTCCAATCATCCCTTGAGTTTCCTAAACCATTAACAGCTTTATTAGTCTGTTGCATTAAACCCTCTAAATTTAAAAAACGAGATTCTTTTTCTACAAAACTTTTTGAAGGCAAAATTAAATTCATAAAAGATAAACCCGGAACACCATGAGTTCCTAAATAAATTGAAAATAATTTATTATTAAATAATTCATTATTTTCTACTTTATTTATATTGATATACAAATTAGAAGTAGCATCAAAATTAAAATTAAAATTTGAAATACTTTTTACACCTATTTCTCGTAAACCAGTACTATTCGCCTCTAAATTTAATATATTTAAAAAATTTTTATAAATAGATAAATTTTCAAGTAAAATTTGATTTATAGATAAAAGCTCATCATTAGTAAAAGCATTAGAATTTATAATGAATAAAGGTTTTTTTTTTAGTTTTAATTTTCTAGAAAAAAAATGTTTTCCTTTGATAAAATCAAAAAAAGATTTTTTATTTAAACCCAAATGAGAAGCTTTATAAGTTAAATTGATATTATTTCCAAAATAACATACCTTTAAAGAACCTTGTCGAACTGCTTTTCTTAAATGTAAATTTAACATAGAAGACTCAAAACGAGTATTACAATTTACTAAAACACAAAAATCATAATCTGAAATATTTTTCATTTTTTCAGAAAATTTATAAAAAATATCAGAAGAATTTGTATCAAAATTTTCATTAGAATATATTGAAAAACAATTTAATTGATTAAAAAAATGTTTTAAAACTAAAACAGTTTCTAAATCGGTATCAGGTTCTATAAAAATATTAATTTTATTTTCTAAATTATAAATATCTAAAAAAATATTTGATAATAAAATTTTAAATGAATCTTCCCACGTAATCTCTTTAAAAATTAAATTTTTAAAATCACTATTTAAAAATAAAGGAACCCCTATCCGCTGTATTTTTAAACCATCATAAGAAAAACGAGATTTATCAGAAATCCATTCTTCATTTATATTTTCATTAAGACGAGGTAATATTCTCATAATTTCACGACCTTTTACCCCTAAAACAATATTACTCCCACAACTATCAGAAACATCAATAGAATTTATGTTTTGTAATTCCCAAGAACGTGCTTTAAAAGCATAAGGTTTTGAAGTTAAAGCACCCACAGGGCATAAATCAATCATATTACCAGATAATTCTGAAGACAAAGTTTTATCTACAAAAGTACCTATTTGAGTATTAGTACCTCTACCTAAAGTACCTAATTCAGGTATTCCAGAAATTTCTGAAGAAAATCTTACACAACGAGTACAATGAATACACCTCGTCATAATTGTTTTAATTAAAGGACCACAATTCTTATCCTCAACACCTCTTTTATATTCATAAAAACGGCTGGAATCACTACCAAAAAATACAGCTTGATCCTGAAGATCGCACTCACCCCCCTGATCACATATAGGACAATCTAAAGGATGATTTAATAAAAGAAATTCTAAAATACCCTCTTGAGCTTTTTTTACTAAAGGCGTATTTGTAAAAATTTTCATCCCTTCCATCACAGGTAGAGCACACGAAGCTACAGGCTTAGGCGATTTTTCAATTTCAACTAAACACATTCTACAATTACCCGCAATCAATAAACGCTCATGAAAACAAAAACGTGGAATATCTATTCCTAAACTATCACAAGCTTGCAACACAGTCGAATTTTTTAAAACACTTACTTTAATATCGTCTATAAAAAGATTAATCAACAGCCTTTACTTTTGTACAGTTTTTTAATAAATACCCCTGTTCGGAAAGAATGGGATTCGAACCCATGGTGTCTTTTGAACACTTTAGTTTAGCAAACTAACACTTTAAACCACTCAGTCACCTTTCCAAACTTTAATTAAAATAACGAGATTGACAGGACTTGAACCTGCACACCTTAGCTCGACAAGCTAATACTCTACCGATTAAGCTACAACCCCAGAACTTAATAAAATTTATAAATAAATCTTATAACAATTTTCAATATAAATAATTAAAAAAATTAAAACAACAAAAATACTTATTAAATGCATATTAAAAAAAATACCAAAAAAACTAAAAAAACCTACACAAATAAATAAAACAATAATACCTATTAGCATCATTAAAGCTGAATGATAAATTAAACCTGTTTGTAAAAAATTAATCTTAATAGCATTATTATAAAAAAAATTCATAATACCAAAAGGCCCTAATTTTTCAATAATTCCTCTATCTAATAATTTAAATGTTTTATAATACCCTAAACGTAAAATAGATTGGTTTATAAATTCATTATAAACTTTATCAAAAAACCATTTACGATTAAAAAAATTATAAAAAAAAAGCATAATAGGTTTTCTTTTTAAAGAATAAATAAATCTTGGGGATAAAACAACATAAAAAATATAAGATAAGAAAAAACCAAAAAAACTAAAAAAAACAGGAATTAATTTAATGTAAACAGGTAAAAATTCTGCATCAAAAACAACAAGATTTTCTGGTAAGATAAATAAAGAATTTCCCCAAAAATTAGTACCTACTCCTATAATCATATCTCGAGTTAAATAACCTATAAAAACACTTCCAAAAACTAAAATAAATAAAGGAAAACCCATTACTTTAGGAAGATCATGTATATGTTGAATCGATACTCTAAAAGCATTAGTTTTTTTTAAAAAAGTTAAATAAATCAAACGCATAGAATAAAAAGAAGTTAAAGAAGCAGAAACCGTACCTAACCAAAATGCAAAATGTGAAGAAACTGTAAACTTACCAAACGCTAACTCTAATATAGCATCTTTAGAATAAAACCCTGTTAAAAAAGGAAATCCCATTAAAGAAATAGAACCAATAAACATCATAGCATAAGTAAATGGAATTAACTTAACTAACCCCCCCATTTTACGCATATCTTGTTCATCCCCTAACGCATGAATAACAGAACCAGCACTTAAAAATAAAAGTGCTTTAAAAAAAGCATGATTTGCTAAATGAAAAACTCCCACTGAATAATTAGAAGTACCACAAGCAAAAACCATATATCCTAATTGACTACAAGTAGAATACGCAATAACCCTCTTTAAATCATTCTGGACTAAAGCAGTCGTTGCTGCAAAAAAAGCAGTCATAGCTCCAAAACAAGTTACAATAACTAATGCAAATGGAGAATATTCAAACAAAGGAGAACACCGTGCAATTAAAAATACTCCTGCAGTAACCATCGTAGCTGCGTGAATTAATGCAGAAACAGGCGTAGGTCCTTCCATAGCATCAGGTAACCAAGTATGTAGCCCTAGTTGTGCAGATTTACCAACAGCTCCAATAAAAAAAAATATGCAAATAAAAGTTAAAACATCAACCTCAAAACCTAATATATTAAAATGATCATGAAATTCTACTGAATAAAAAGGAACTAAAGAAAATAAAACAGAATAATTAAATGTTTTAAAAATGTAGAAAGTAGCTAACATTCCTAAAACTAAACCAAAATCTCCTACTCTATTTACAATAACAGCCTTAATAGCTGCCTTATTAGCTTGCAACCTTGTATGCCAAAAATTAATTAATAAATAAGAACATAAACCAACACCTTCCCAACCAACAAACATTTGAACCAAATTATCAGCAGTTACTAAAACTATCATAAAAAAAGTAAAAAGAGAAAGATAACTAAAAAATCTTGGAATATGCGGATCAGCCTCCATATACCCTATAGAATATAAATGAACAATAAAAGATACAGTTGTAACAACAACTAACATTAAAACTGTTAAACTATCAAACATAAAACCCCAAGAAACATCAAATATCCCAGAATTTATCCAAGAAGTCAATTGAATATAAACAGGATTACTAGCTAACGCCACATCAAAAAAACTAATAAAAGAAAAAATGCATGTAAATAAAATACATAAGGTAGTTATTCGAGTAGCCCCAAAAGGACCAATTTTATGCCCAAATAAACCCGCAAAGAGAGAACCACATAAAGGAAGAAATAGAATTAATAAATACATCTTGTTTATTTACGACGAAGTTTTTTAGGCCGACACCCATTATAAGGAAGATCTGTTAAATCAACAATAGCTACAAAAAAATGTCTAAAAACATATAAAGACTTTATAAGCATGCGAATAAAAAGACTACGCCGCTTATTAAAACCTTTTAAAATAATATAAAACTTAAAAGAACTTAAAGGCAATTTTTTAAAAAAAGTATAAACCTGAATAATTAAAGCACGCAAACTTTCCCGATTATATCTAGAAGCTTTTTTAAAACCAAACTTACCCGTTGTATATAAATTTAAAACTTTACCTTTATAATCTAAAATATTAACAAAGAACCCCCTTATAGAAGGTTTGACATAAATATAGAAAATAGAAAAATACTCTTTATCTTTTTTAATAAATTTATTCTTAAAAAAATTTAAGCTAACAGAAACTTCTTCACTCGAAACTTCTTCTTTTATTTTTGTAATGCTTTTATTTTTTTTTAAATTAATATACATATTAAAAAACTAATCGGATGGGGTGAGATTCGAACTCACGGT
>Ga0208853_1000616_pt1 | contig 10696 bp, 7 predicted proteins | sample LakMenEpi03Oct11_FD_150667 | JGI IMG/M metagenome (GOLD analysis project Ga0208853, IMG submission 150667) | Freshwater microbial communities from Lake Mendota, WI - 03OCT2011 deep hole epilimnion (SPAdes) | ecosystem: Environmental > Aquatic > Freshwater > Lake > Epilimnion/Euphotic zone ... | reverse complement strand
CACCTTTGATTACCCACATACAGTCTCACTGGCTGGTTACAACCCAGTGATGGAGCCAAAGAGTGAGGCGGTAAGAGATGCCGCAGCTTTGATTGCCCAATCAAAAAAGCCAGTTTTATATGTTGGTGGCGGAGTAATTAAGGCAGAGGCTGCAGCTGAGTTAATGCAATTAGCCCAAGTTACAGGAGCCCCAGTTGTAACAACTTTAATGGCACGAGGAGCATTTCCTGATTCACATCAACAACATCTTGGTATGCCTGGAATGCATGGCACAGTGGCAGCGGTAACTGCATTACAAAAAGCTGATCTATTAATTACTTTGGGTGCAAGATTTGATGATCGTGTAACTGGAAAGCTTTCTACCTTTGCGCCAAATGCAAAGATTATTCACGCCGATATTGATCCAGCTGAGATTGGTAAGAATCGTCATGCTGATGTGGCATTAATTGGAGATTTGAAAAATACGCTACGGGTATTAGTACCTGCAACTAAGGTGGCACTTGCAAAATCTGCGCCAGATTTAACCCCTTGGCTTAATGAGGTTTATGGCTGGCGCAAAAAGTTTCCACTAGGTTATGACAAACCAGCAGATGGTTCTGTCTCACCACAATATGTAATTGAAAGAATTGGCAAGATCTCAGGCCCAGATACAATTTTTGCAGCAGGTGTTGGCCAACATCAGATGTGGGCATCACAATTTATTGGGTATGAAAAACCAAGAACCTGGCTTAACTCAGGTGGCTTGGGAACTATGGGTTATGCAGTTCCAGCTGCGATGGGTGCCAAGGTTGGCGCACCTGATACAACTGTGTGGGCAATTGATGGTGATGGATGTTTTCAAATGACAAACCAGGAGTTGGTAACTTGCGCTCTAAATAATATTCCAATCAAGGTTGCGGTAATTAATAATGAGTCCCTTGGCATGGTTCGCCAATGGCAAACCTTGTTCTATAACCAACGGTATTCAAATACAGATCTGCACTCAAAGCGGATTCCAGATTTCAAATTATTAGCTGAGGCGATGGGTTGTGTGGGATTGCGGTGTGAAAGCCCAGCCGATGTTGATAAGACAATTGAGGCTGCGATGGCAATTAATGATCGACCAGTTGTTGTTGATTTTAATGTTCACCGAGATGCGATGGTTTGGCCGATGGTGGCAGCAGGAACTTCAAATGACGATATAACTGTTGCTAGATCTATGGCACCAGTTTGGGATTCACAGGAGTTGTAATGGCGATTCATACCTTGGCAGTTTTAGTTGAGAACTCACCTGGCGTACTTGCCCGAGTTGCTTCCTTGTTCTCTCGTCGTGGCTACAACATCGATTCACTTGCAGTTGGTCCAACTGAGAATCCAAAGGTCTCTCGAATGACTATTGTGCTTAATTTAGAGGGGCATGCGCTGGATCAGGTCAGTGCGCAATTGTTTAAGTTAGTAAATGTTATTGGTATCTCTGAGATGAAGGACTCTGATTCCTTAAAGCGAGAGATTTTGCTAGTTAAGGTAGCAAATACTGCAGCTACAAAAGATCTTGTAAAAAAACACAACGCTGTTATTGCAGATGAATCAACCACCACACTCTCGATCGAGGCGGTAGGTCAATCAACTGCAATTGAAAGCTTGCTAGCTGATTTAAAACCACATGGAATTCGAGAGTTAGTTCAATCTGGCTTGGTGGCGTTAGAGCGTGGCGATAAGACATTAGCTGACCGCACCTTAAGCACTATGGGAACTGCTAACGAATCAGATCCAAATAGCTCAACTGCTGATTACCAGAATTAACAAACCAACCAACATAAGGAGAAATAAAGTGGCAACGATGTATCACGATGAAGATGCAGATCTAGCAATTATTCAATCTAAAAAGGTTGCAGTAATTGGTTACGGCTCTCAAGGTCATGCACATGCACTATCCCTGCGAGATAGCGGCGTTGATGTAGTGGTTGGTTTAGCAGAGGGGTCAAAATCACGAGCCAAAGCAGAGTCTGAAGGGCTAAAGGTTGCATCTGTTGCTGATGCAGTAAAGGGTGCTGATGTTGTGATGTTGCTAGCTCCTGATCATGTGCAGCGACATATTTACAATGATTCAATCCTGCCAAATATGAAAGATGGCGCAGCTTTGTTCTTTGGTCATGGATTTAACATCCGATTTGGTTATATCAAGCCACCAGCAAATATTGATGTTTGTATGGTCGCGCCAAAGGGCCCAGGACATTTAGTGAGAAGAGAGTATTCAGCAGGACGTGGTGTTCCAGTAATTGTTGCAGTAGAGCAAGATGCAACTGGTAATGCTTGGCCGCTAACTCTTTCCTACGCCAAGGCAATTGGTGGATTACGTGCTGGTGGAATTTTGACTACCTTTACCGAAGAGTGTGAGACAGATTTATTTGGTGAGCAGTCCGTTCTTTGTGGCGGTGCTTCTCAATTAGTTATGTATGGTTTTGAAACTTTAATTGAAGCTGGATACCAACCAGAGGTTGCATATTTTGAGTGCCTACATGAGTTAAAACTTATTGTTGATCTTATGTATGAAGGTGGAATTGCAAAGCAGCGTTGGTCAGTCTCTGACACAGCTGAGTACGGTGATTACGTTTCAGGTCCAAGAGTTATTGATCCAAGCGTAAAAGAAAATATGAAGAAAGTACTTGCTGATGTGCAATCTGGTGCTTTTGCTAAGCGATTTATTGATGATCAAGATGCTGGAGCTCCTGAATTTAAGGCGCTGCGTGCAAAGGGTGAGGTTCATCCAATTGAGCAGGTAGGTCGAGATCTGCGCAAGATGATGTCTTGGGTTAAATCTGCAAACAATGATGATTACAAAGAGGGAAATGTAGCGCGTGGCTAAACCTGTTGTTTTAATTGCTGAAGAGTTAAGTCCAGCCACATTAGAGGCGTTAGGACCTGACTTTGAGGTGCGCAATTGCAATGGCGCAGATCGCGCCGAGTTGCTAGCAGCTCTAGGTAAAGGAGTAGATGCAGTATTAATTCGCTCTGCTACCAAGATGGATGCCGAAGCAATTGCTGCAGCAAAGGGTTTAAAGGTAATCGCAAGAGCAGGTGTTGGTTTAGATAATGTTGAAATTCCAGCTGCTACTGCAGCTGGAGTAATGGTGGTAAATGCTCCTACCTCAAATATTGTCTCCGCTGCAGAGCTTGCAATTGGATTACTCCTTGCTAGCGCAAGGTTTATCTCACCAGCTCATACTGCGCTGCAAAATGGTAAGTGGGCTAGATCTAAATACACCGGCGCTGAATTGTTTGAGAAAACTTTAGGAGTAGTTGGTTTTGGCCGGATTGGTCAGTTGGTTGCCGCCAGAATGCAAGCTTTTGGTATGGAGGTTGTTGCCTATGATCCATATTTGCAGCCAGCACGAGCTGCCCAATTAAATGTGAAGTTAGTTGAGTTAGATGAGTTATTAAAGGTGAGTGATTTCATAACAATTCATTTGCCGAAGACAAAGGAGACAGCAAATCTAATTGGAACTGAGGCGTTAAAGAAGGTAAAGCCATCGGTGCGAATTATCAATGCCGCTCGTGGTGGCGTGCTAGATGAGGCAGCTCTTTATCAAGCGTTAAAAGATGGCAAGGTTGCCGGTGCTGGCCTTGATGTTTTTGCAACTGAACCTTGCACAGATTCACCACTATTTACTTTAGATAATGTTGTTGCCACACCACACCTTGGAGCTTCAACTGATGAAGCACAAGAGCGTGCTGGAATTGCAGTTGCAATCTCAGTTAGAAAAGCATTATCTGGTGAGTTAGTACCAGATGCGGTTAATGTTAAAGGTGGCGCAATTGATCAAGCAGTTCGCCCAGCACTTCCATTGGTTGAAAAATTAGCCCAGGTGGCAACCGCTTTAGCAAATGATGTTATTTCATCAATTGATGTTGAGGTGAGAGGTGAGATCTCAACCTTTGATGTCTCAGTTTTAGCAACTAGCGCCTTAAAAGGTGCGTTGATTGCAATGGGCTCTGAGGATGTAACTTATGTAAATGCACCAGCATTAGCTGCTGAGCGATCACTTACATCTACTGTTTCAACAGATGCTGAAAGCCCAGATCATCGAAACTTAGTTTCAGTAAGAGCAGCATGCGCTGATGGCACACAGGTTTTTGTAAGCGGAACATTGATGGGAATTAAACAGACCCAAAAGATTGTGGCAATAGATAAATTAGATTTAGATTTAAAACCAACAAATAATCTGCTCTTCCTTCGTTACGTTGATCGACCTGGCGTAGTTGGAGTTGTTGGAAATGCACTTGGCAAGTTACAGATCAATATTGCAGATATGCAAGTAGGTCGTACCCAAGAGGGCGGTCAAGCTTTAATGGCTTTAACAGTTGACTCAGTTATTCCTAAAGAAACAATTGATGTAATCACTAAAGAAACTGGGGCAGCACTGGTTCGATTTGTAAGCCTGGTCAATGAATGAAAACTTTTAACTTAGCCACAATTCCAGGAGATGGCATCGGTCCTGAGGTAGTAACTCAAGGCTTGCGGGTATTGGATGCGATTGCTAAAAAATATGATTTAGAGTTTAAGAAAACTAATTATGAGTTAGGCGCTGCTTACTGGCATAAGACTAAAGAAACATTGCCTGATTCAGTTATGGCAGAGCTTGCAAAAGCTGATGTGATTCTATTGGGCGCAGTTGGAGATCCAACTGTGCCAAGTGGGGTATTAGAGCGAGGATTGTTACTTAAACTTAGATTTGCCTTTGAGCATTACATAAATTTACGTCCAGCAAAGCTATTTCCAGGAGTTACCTCACCAATCACCAATAACAAGGGAATTGATTTTGTTGTAGTGCGCGAAGGCACTGAAGGTTTATATGTTGGCGCAGGATCGATCAAAGATGAAGGAACAAATAAAGAGTTAGCGATTGAAGAATCAATTAACACCTATAAAGGTGTTGAGCGAGTAATAAGAGATGCTTTTAACCGAGCCATGATTCGACCTCGTAAAAAACTGACCCTAGTCCATAAAAATAATGTGTTGACTAGAGCTGGTGGATTATGGACTCGGGTATTTAATGAGGTTGCTAAGGATTTCCCAGATGTAACCACTGATTACCTACATGTTGATGCTGCTTCGATGTTTTTTGTCACCAACCCAGAGCGATTTGATGTAGTTGTTACCGATAACCTATTTGGCGACATCATTACCGATATCGCAGCTGCAATCTGTGGTGGTATTGGCCTTGCTGCAAGTGGAAATATCAATCCAACAGGTGCTTTTCCATCGATGTTTGAACCAGTCCATGGCTCTGCCCCAGATATTGCTGGCAAAAATTTAGCCGATCCAACTGCAACTGTTTTATCAATTGCCATGATGTTAAATCACCTAGGACAAACACAAGCTGCAGCTGATGTGGAAAGTGCGGTAGCGAAAGATTTAGCAGCACGTGGGGATAAAAAGAGATCAACCTCTGAAATTGGAGATGCATTAGTGAAGGGAGTCTCATGAAGGTAATTAGTAATCCAAATTCAAATCCAGTTCCTGCCTCAGAGCGAGCAAAGCGAGTTGATGAGCCTGGATTTGGTAAGTACTACACCGACAATATGGTGATTGCGCAGTGGAGTGAGGCAACAGGTTGGGCAGATGCCAAATTACAACCATATGGCCCAATTACATTAGACCCGGCAGCAATGGTTTTTCATTATGGCCAAGAGATCTTTGAAGGCATGAAGGCTTACTCACAACCAGATGGTGGAGTTTCCCTATTTAGACCAGATGCAAATGCAAAACGTTTTGCAAAATCTGCTGCTCGAATTGCATTACCTGAGATGCCAATTGATTTCTTTGTTAAAACTGTTGAGGAGTTAGTAAAGGCAGATGCTGGATGGGTGCCAAAAAAGATAGGTGAATCTTTATATATCCGCCCATTTATGATCGCAACTGAGGTTGGCTTAGGGGTGCGGCCATCAAATCATGCAACATATATTTTGATTGCTACCCCTGCTGCTGCCTACTTTAACTCTGCAAAAGCTGTAACCGTATGGATCTCAACTGAGTATGTAAGAGCAGCTCTAGGTGGCACAGGGGAAGCAAAATGCGGTGGAAATTACGCAGCATCTCTACTTGCGCAAAAACAAGCAGCAAAAGAAGGTTGTGATCAGGTTGCCTACATTGATGCTGTTGAGCGCAAGTGGGTAGAAGAGATGGGCGGCATGAATCTCTACTTCATTAAAGGAAGTGGAAAAGATGCCAAGATAATGACGCCAAAACTTACCGGCACATTACTTCCAGGAATTACTCGCGATTCAATTTTAACTTTAGCAAATGACCTTGGGTTTAAAACCGAGGAAACAATGATTTCAATTGATGATTGGCGAGATGGTGTTAAATCCGGTGAAATAACTGAGATATTTGCTTGTGGAACCGCCGCAGTTGTTTCAGCTGTTGGAGCTGCTAAAAGTATTCATGGCACCTGGCAAACTGGTGATGGAAAGCCTGGACCGATTACAAATCAGATTCGTGCTGGTCTACTTGGAATTCAACATGGCAGCATTCCTGATAAGCATGGCTGGAATAAACGGGTTATCTAATGCCAATTAATGATTCATTTCATATCTATGACACCACACTTCGTGATGGCGCCCAGCAAGAGGGATTAAATCTTTCTGTCCACGATAAGTTAACTATTGCTAAGCATTTAGATGATCTAGGTGTTGGATTTATTGAAGGTGGTTGGCCTGGCGCAAATCCAAAAGATACTGAGTTTTTTAAATTAGCCCAAACAGAATTAAAACTTAAAAATGCAACATTTGTGGCATTTGGTGCTACGAGACGTGCAGGTGTTAAAGCCGCAGATGACTTATTACTTCGTGCATTAGTTGATTCAAAAGCACCAGTAGTAACACTGGTAGCAAAGAGTCATGATCGACATGTGGATCTAGCACTTAAAACGCACTTAGATGAAAACCTTGCAATGATTGCTGATTCAATTAAGTTTTTAAAAGCAAGTGGGCAGCGAGTATTTTTAGATGCAGAGCATTTCTTTGATGGATACCTTTCAAATAAAGCTTACGCACTTGAAGTAGTCAGAGTTGCTGCAGAGTCAGGCGCTGATGTTGTAGCACTATGTGACACAAATGGTGGCATGCTGCCAGATGAGTTATCAAGTATTGTAAATGAAGTTTTAAGTGCATCAAAGGCCCGCCTTGGTATTCATTGCCATAATGACACAGGCTGCGCCGTTGCTAACTCGCTAGCTGCTATTGCTGCCGGAGTTACTCACGTACAGGGAACATTAAATGGTTATGGTGAGCGAACTGGTAATGCTGATTTAGTGAACATAATTGCAAATCTTGAGTTAAAAAAAGATAAAACAGTATTACCTGCCGGCAAATTACAAGAAGCTTTTCGTATTTCTCATGCTGTTGCTGAGATTACAAATGTTGCGCCAAGTGCGCGCCAACCATATGTTGGCACATCCGCATTTGCTCATAAAGCAGGACTTCATGCCTCTGCTATCAAGGTAGATCCAATGATGTATCAACATGAAACACCTGAGTCTGTAGGAAATGACATGCGAATGTTAGTTTCTGAAATGGCAGGTCGAGCCTCAATCGAACTTAAGTCTGTTGAGCTTGGTATTGATTTAGGTGGAGATAAAGATTTAATAAGTAGAGTAGTTGAGAAGGTTAAAGATCTTGAGGGCAAAGGCTTCACCTTTGAAGCAGCAGATGCTTCATTTGAATTACTACTTCGCACTGAAGTTTTGGGAAAGCGGCCAAGCTTTTTCACCATTGAAGATTGGCAAACAACTGTTCACCAAGATGAATCAGGTAATGTGACTTCAAAAGCAACTGTAAAAATAAGTGCGAAGGGTGAAGTGATTTCAGCCCAAGGTGTTGGAAATGGCCCAGTGAATGCAATTGATAACGCACTTAGAAAAGGTCTTGAGAAGTTTTATCCAGAGCTTTCAAAACTTGAGTTAACTGATTACAAAGTACGTATTTTAGAAGGACGCCTTGGCACCGGCGCTGTGACTCGAGTATTAGTTGAGACTAGTGATGGAAATGGTGAATGGAGCACAGTTGGCGTTCATGAGAACGTAATTGCAGCCTCAGCAATGGCATTAGATGACGCGGTTACCTATGGCTTACTAAGGCAAGGGCGCAAACCCGAGTAATCTGCTGATCATGTCCGCTGCACTTATCACCCAGTATGAAGAGCACTTGGCGATGGTGCGAAATTTATCTGATAACTCAATTAGAGGTTATGTCACTGACTTAGAGTCATTTTTAAAACATATGAGCAAACTAGGAATTGTTGAGTTTAATCAATTAGAAATTGAACATATCAGGTCATGGCTTGCTAATCTTCAAAGCACCGGTGTTGCAAGATCAACTTTAACTAGACGAATTGTTTCAATAAGAGCATTTACTAATTGGGCAGCAGCAAATGGTTGGCTGAATTCGGATTTGGGCGCAAATCTTGCCGTCCCAAAACCACATAAAGTATTACCTGAGGTTTTAAATGTTGAAGAGGCCATCACAGTTCTTAAAGCACTTGAAGTTAAGTCGGTGGAGGAACCAAGTGCTTTAAATATTAGAGACTTAGCTTTAGTTGAGGTCTTATACGGCTCTGGCATTCGAGTTTCAGAATTATGTGGCTTAAATCTTGGCGATGTTGATAGATCAAGAAATACCTTAAATGTTATTGGCAAAGGTGATAAACAAAGAGTTGTGCCAGTCGGTTTACCAGCAATGGCTACTATTGATAATTATCTAAATAAAGGCAGAAGTGAATTTGCTAATCAATCATCTCAAGATGCCCTCTTCTTAGGATCACGTGGGAAAAGAATTGATCAGCGAACTGTTCGTGAAGTTGTTTATGAAGCGATGAAGGCAGTTGGCGCCTCTATGGGACCACATGGACTTCGTCATAGCGCAGCTACACATTTACTAGAAGGTGGCGCAGATTTAAGAACTGTTCAAGAAATATTAGGTCACGCCTCTTTAGCTACAACTCAGATCTATACACATGTTTCACCTGAGCGTTTGCAATCAGCTTATAAACAAGCACACCCAAGGGCGTAATTAGTAAATGAAGATTGAACTAGGCATTGCTGTTGCCCAATTAGATCAAAGGATTAAATCTGAGAACTTTGTTAGAGCAGTCCTTTCTGGGCGGCGGCGAAATATGCAAACAGAGTATGAGCGAATTGATATTAAGCCGGTACTAATTAAAGAAGAGCTTAAGTGGCAGATTATTTCAAGTGATGGCAAGAAAGATATAACCAAAAATGTGGAGATAGATTTTAATTTTACTCAATTATTTAGCAGCGGATATGCCAACTTAGTAGTTGATACTCAAACTGAGTCATATCAGGTGCGAATCTCAAAAAAAGATGAGGCGCTAGTTTCAGTAAGTAAAGTGAATTTAAGTAGAGATCTCTCTCATGATCGTCAGAAGCAGCGAATGCTTGCTGAGAGCAATCAAGTATTTAAGGCTCTGGATATGTCAGATCTTTTAGGGCGAATTAAACCTAGCAAGATGGATAAATATAAGCAGGTTGATGAGTTTTTAAGATTAATCAGCCAAACATTAGACGCTGAGCTATTAAAACAAGATGAGATTTCTGTTGTTGACTTAGGTTGTGGGCACGCATATTTGACCTTTGCAGTAGGTGAGTTTTTAAAAGATAAGTACAAAAAAGTTTCAATTCTTGGCGTTGATGAAAGAGATGAATCAAAAGAGCACAATGAAAAAGTAGCCCTGAAACTAAAAGTAGAGGCAAAGTTTATTGCTGCCAAAATTTCTGATACCCCTAATCAAGTAGTTGATATCGCTATCGCACTGCACGCATGTGATACTGCAACGGATGATGCGATTTATTGGGCAGTTAAAAATAATGCTCAAGTTATTATGGCAGCGCCATGTTGCATGCATGAGCTACAAACTCAGATTAAGGAAGCCCCTGAGCCATGGGCCTTGTTAACAAAAAATGGACTAGTTAAAGAGCGGTTAGTGGATTTAATGACTGACTCACTTAGAGCGCAAATCTTAAAATTACTTGGCTATCGGGTGGATATTGTTGAATTCATTGGGGGAGAGCACACCGCACGTAATATTTTAATTAGAGCGGTTAAAACTAAACAAAGCTCCGCTGATATCGATAAAGATAGATATCAGCAGATGTTAAGTCAGTGGCAGATAAAGCCATACCTGGCAAAGTTACTAGCCGCAGAGTTAAAAGCTTCGGCGGGTGTTTGAGGTATCAAGTGGTGAGCAGTATGAGTTACTAGTATTTTCACAATTTATATTTTGATAATTTCCAATTGAAATACCAACCATTACCCCAATAACTAGGCTCGTAAGAAGATAGGTGTATTTCACTGGCCAATATTGGTTGATTTATTCAATTCCCCGCATATAAACCCGATAAGGGTGTGGAAATTCGGCCATAAAAGTTCAGGTAGGATTTGCCTCAGCACGGAATGAAAATTCTGTGACTTCACGCATCTTAAAGTGATTAATTAATTACTAATTAATAACTTACGGACCTGTTCGGTGTAGTTAGAAATAACTACTCGGTTCTAGATGCTAGGGATCTAGCAAGTTGCTAGATCACAAACCGAGTGCTCATTCTTACTAGAAGTTACTAGTAAAAAATGAGCGAAAAGGAGTGTGCCGTTATGGCAGTTGTAACAATGCGAGAACTTCTCGACAGTGGTGTGCATTTTG
>Ga0208853_1000613_pt1 | contig 10730 bp, 8 predicted proteins | sample LakMenEpi03Oct11_FD_150667 | JGI IMG/M metagenome (GOLD analysis project Ga0208853, IMG submission 150667) | Freshwater microbial communities from Lake Mendota, WI - 03OCT2011 deep hole epilimnion (SPAdes) | ecosystem: Environmental > Aquatic > Freshwater > Lake > Epilimnion/Euphotic zone ... | reverse complement strand
CGTGCTGCGTGATTGATGATTGGCATGTGTGCTTGCTTCTTTGTTCCAACGAACAAAACGTGGCCACCCTTAGCAACAGTGTCCTTAACAAATTCATATGCTGAATCGATAAGTGCAAGTGATTGCTGGATGTCGATGATGTAGATGCCATTGCGCTCTGTGAAAATAAAGCGCTTCATCTTTGGGTTCCATCGACGAGTCTGGTGTCCGAAGTGGACTCCGCTGTCGAGGAGCTCTCGCATTGTTACAACTGCCATGACGGCATACTCCTTCTTGGGTTTTTGCGCAGTGCGCAATCAACCCGCTCGGTTTATGGCCAAACAATTTGTTGGGCCCGTCGCACTCAAAATCACCGACCACAATTTCTTGTGGACCGAGGTGGTTATGCCGACCGAAGTCAGTGAGTGCTGAGATGTCACCGACCTGGTGGTCGGTGCAGGCCAAATCTTACCTGAGCGTGGGCGTGGAAATTACCGCCCGATTAGGCGCAAGGCACCCCAAGCGGTGATTCGAAGAACCGCTTCTAGCGCAATCTTCAAGGACATTTTGCTGACTCCATGGGCTCTTTCAATAAAGGTAATCGGAATTTCAGCAACCGATCCCCCTCTAGAAATTGCGCGCCTGGTCATCTCAATTTGGAAGCAATACCCCTCGCTTCGAATTGTTGAGATCTCCATCTTCTTAACTAGCTGGGATGTATAGATACGAAATCCAGAAGTTGTGTCCTTTACCCCTAAAGAAAGCAAAAGATTGGCATAGGTATTGGCTGACTTTGAAAGGTACTCGCGGAATTTGCTCCAGTTTGCAATTGCACCATCTTTAACCCAACGAGAGCCAATCAATAAATCCGCATTCCCAATCCACTCCATCATTTTTTCAAGATCCTTTACCTGATGCGAGCCATCGGCATCCATCTGAATGATGTAGGTGTATCCGCGATCGATTGCTAGCGAAAAACCTGCCCGATAAGCACTTCCCAATCCTTGCTTGCCTTGACGTTGAACTACTTCGACTCCAAGCTCTCGCACAATCTGTGCCGTGCCATCAGGTGATCCATCATCAACTACTAGAACATCGCAATCGATGAGCTTTAGCGCGGTAAGAATCTCGCCGATACTTTCAGCCTCGTTGTATGTTGGTATAACTACTAATGATGCTCTCATGCGCGTGGGTGTGCCTGCTTGAAGGCTTTTTGCAAACGATCGGTTGATACATGGGTATAGATCTGTGTAGTTGCTAGAGATGCATGACCCAGGATCTCTTGAACTGTGCGCAGATCTGCCCCTCCTTCTAACAAGTGTGTTGCAGCTGAATGTCGCAATGCGTGCGGACCCAAACGTTCGATTCCTTCAATAGCTTCAAGTGCCTTATAAACAACGGTGCGCACAGTACGTTGATCAATTCGCCTGCCGCGCGCTCCAAGAAAAACTGCGTTATCTGACTGAGCGTTCTTTATTACATCTCTTCCATCCTTTAACCAAAGATTCAACGCCTTCATCGCTGGGTTTCCCATCGGAATCGTTCGCTCCTTATTTCCCTTACCCAAAACTCGAATGGTTTGACGGTCATAATCAACATCACTTAAATCTAAGCCACATAGTTCGGCCACACGTGCACCTGTTGCATATAAAAGTTCAACCATCGCTACATCCCGTAATGAAATAGGGGTCTCTTCTTCGGCGGCTCTAGTAGCAAGTGAGTCCATTGCTACTTTGGCATCGGCGATGTCTAGAACCTCTGGCAATGTGCGATGCCCCTTCGGAGTAGCAAGAGTTGCTGCAACATCTTTGGCTAAATACTTGTTCTTAACTGCCCACTTTGTAAACAAACGAACTGAAACAGCTCTGCGAGAAAGGGTTGTACGCGCTCCCCCCTTAATTTGCTGATTTGCAAGCCAGGATCGCAAATGAACCAGCTCTAATTGAGAAATATCTGTCACACCAATTGCTTCAAGATGAACGAGTAATGACTCAAGATCTCCAAGGTATGCGCGAATCGTATGAACAGACAAGGCGCGTTCAATTTCTAAGTGGCGAGTGAAAGCTGCAATTAGCTTTTCGTAATTTTCACTCACGCAAGCAGTTTACTCCGGCTTACGTCCCTGACGCATAAGGCCGAAGGTAACGGCATCTTCCAACGCCATGGCCGATGCGGCAATGACGTTTTCATGAACACCTACCGTGTTCCATTCACCCTTACCGTCACTGGTTTCAACTAAAACACGAGTTATAGCACCAGTTCCGAGTCGGCCTTCAAGAATACGAACCTTGTAGTCAGTGAGTTCAAGCGTTGAAAGCTCTGGGTACAACGAAGTTAAGCCGGTTCGAAGTGCGTTATCAAAAGCATTGACCGGACCATTACCTTCTCCGTTGCAAGTAATTTCTTGTCCCCTGGCGGTAACAGTGACTTGCGCCTTTGTAGTAATTGATTGATCGGCTGCGCGTTCAACAGATGTAACCCAATGATTAATTGTGAAAAATGATGGACGTTTCCCCGACATCTCTTCATGCACCAACAACTCGAAAGAGGCATCAGCGGCTTCAAAAGTAAACCCTCGAGACTCCATCTCTTTAACTCGGTCAACAATTCGACCAATGAGTTCTTTGTCTCCACCTAGATCTACGCCAAGCTCTTGCGACTTCAATTCAATTGATGCACGCCCAGCCATGTCTGAAACCAGCATGCGCATATCGTTTCCAACAGATGATGGATCTTCATGTTGGTACAGGGATGGATCGACTTTAATCGCACTTGCGTGTAAGCCGGCCTTGTGAGCAAATGCAGAAACACCTACATATGGTTGGCGAGAACTTGGGGTTACATTTGTAACTTCTGCAACGGCATGTGAAATTCTGAATGCTTCTTGAAGCGCATTTGGTGGAAGAACTAACTGCTTCTTCTTTAACTCTAAGTTAGCGATAATTGTTAATAAATCCGCGTTACCGGTGCGCTCTCCGTAGCCATTAAGCGTTCCCTGAACATGGGTAGCACCTGCAGCAACTGCTGCCATCGAATTTGCAACTGCGCACCCAGTGTCATTGTGGCAATGAATACCTAAGCGAGCAGAGCTTGCTGTTAGAACATCATGAACAACTTGTGACAGCTCATCTGGCAACATTCCGCCGTTGGTATCGCACAGAGCAATCACATCTGCTCCGGCTTCTGCAGCCACTCGGACTACTTCAAGAGCATATGCGCGATTACTGCGATATCCATCGAAGAAGTGCTCTGCATCTAGAAAAACACGCTGCCCTTCTTGGATTAAGTGAGTGACAGAGTCACGAATCATCGCAAGGTTTTCATCAAGAGTTGTCTTTAATGCAAGATCAACATGGCGATCAAAGGCTTTAGCAACAAGAGTTACTGCGGGGGCACCACTGTCACGAAGCGCGCCCAGTAAAACATCATCGGCAGCTTTTGCATTGGGGCGACGGGTAGCACCGAAGGCAACAAAGGTCGCGTTCTTAAGCTTTAGCTCTTTCTTGGCGAGTGCAAAAAATTCTGTGTCCTTTGGATTCGCACCAGGCCAGCCACCTTCAATAAACCCGACACCTAGATCATCAAGATGGCGGGCGATGTTCATTTTGTCATGAACTGAAAGATTTAAACCTTCTTGTTGTGCGCCATCGCGCAAAGTTGTGTCATAAATATGGAAAGCATCATTTACTGGCATTACTTAACCGCACTCATCCAGTTGTGCTTATCTGCGATAGTGCCATGTTGAATTCCCAGTAAATGATTACGAATTTGCATTGTGATTATTCCGGGTTGGCCATCACCTGTTACCCATGTACCCATGGCACTCTTTGCTTGACCAACTGGTGAAACAACTGCTGCAGTTCCGCACGCAAAAATTTCTGTGATCTCGCCAGATGTAACTCCATCTCGCCAATCATCTACTGAAAGCATGACCTCGTCGACCTTGTATCCAAGATCTGCTGCAACTGAAAGAATTGAATCGCGTGTAATTCCGGGCAACAATGTTCCGGTGAGTTTTGGAGTAATGACGGTTGCGTCAGCACCCTTACCCTTTACAAAGTAAAGGTTCATTCCGCCCATTTCTTCTACCCATTTACGTTCCTTGGCATCAATCCAGACAACTTGATCGCAACCTTCTTTAGCCGCAGCCTTTTGTGCAACCAACGATGCTGCGTAGTTTCCGCCGCATTTTGCCTCGCCCGTTCCACCTTGTGCTGCGCGAACATACTCAGTTGAGATCCATACTGAAACAGCCTTTGACGGATCAAAGTAAGCACCAGCTGGCGTTGCAATAAGAAGGTATGTGGCCTTGTTGGTTGGGCGTACACCTAAACCAACCTCAGTTGCGATCATAAATGGCCGGATATACAGCGATTCTCCGACCTTGCTTGGAACCCAACCACCATCTTGTTTAACAAGTGCTTCAACTGTTTCCATGAATAGTTCTACTGGCATTTCAGGAAGTGCTAAACGTCGTGCAGAATTTATAAAACGTTGCGCATTTGCAGTTGGGCGAAAGAGCGCAATCGATCCATCAGGTTGGCGATAGGCCTTCATCCCTTCGAAGATCTCTTGTCCATAATGAAAAACTGCGGTTGCAGGATCCAAGGAGATTGGACCGTACGGCATCAAATGAGGCTCGCCCCAACCATCTTTTTCACTCCACTCGCACATCACCATGTGGTCGGTGTAGTACTTACCAAATCCACCTTCAGCAACTAGCGCATTGCGGGTTGCATCATCTTTAGCATTTGGATTAAGAGTGATTTTCATAGGATTACAACGCGCTTGCTAGCGCATCTCCAATTTCTGTTGTGCTTCGCTTTTTATCGCCACGTGCAAAAAGATCTGCGGCAACTGCTCGTTCAACATCACGGGCAGCCTCTGCAAGACCTAAGTGATCAAGCATCATCGCAACTGACATCACCGTTGCTGTTGGATCAGCTAAGTTTTTGCCAGCAATGTCTGGGGCAGATCCATGAACTGGTTCAAACATTGATGGGAATTTTCCTGTTGGATTGATATTGCCAGATGCAGCTAAACCGATTCCGCCACAGATTGCGGCAGCAATATCAGTCAAAATATCTCCAAATAAATTATCTGTAACGACAACATCAAAACGATCTGGATTAGTAACAAAGAACATTGACGCCGCATCGACATGCAGGTAGTCAGTTGTGATCGCTGGATAATCCTTAGCAACCTCATTAAATGTTCGCGTCCATAAACTTCCGGCACGGGTTAGAACATTGTTCTTATGTACAAGGGTTAACTTCTTGCGTTCACGCTTGGATGCGCGCTCAAATGCATCACGGATTACACGCTCTGCGCCGCGACGAGTATTGAGGCTTTCCTCCGTTGCGATCTCTGCGTCAGTACCTTCTGCAAGGACTCCGCCGGCACCAACATATGGACCTTCTGTTCCTTCGCGAACAACCACAAAATCAATTGGAGCTTTTGTTGCAAGAGGTCCGGTAACTCCGGGCATTAATCGCGCTGGGCGCAGATTGACATAGTGATCAAATGCAAAACGAATCTTGAGCAAAAGACCACGCTCTAGAACTCCACTTGGAACCGTTGGATCTCCAACTGCTCCCAACAAAATTACATCTGCCTTTGCAAGCTCAGCCAAAGTAGCATCTGGCAATACTTCACCTGTTCGATGCCAAAAAGCTGCGCCAAGATCATAGGAAGTCTTTTTGAACTCCACTGAATACTTCTTAGCGACAATATCTAAAACCTTAAGGCCTTCATGCACTACCTCAGGACCGATTCCATCGCCAGCAATAACAGCTAAATTAATTGTTCTCATTACCCCACCAAAGTTACAGAGCGAATTACATCCGCCCCTATTTCCTTTTGTAATGAGGTAAGCAGTTCATCATTAACTTGTGAATCAACAGTAAGTGCCATCAATGCTTGACCACCAGCTGCGCTACGCGCAACCTGCATCCCTGCAATATTGATACCAGCTTTTCCAAGCGCGTTACCAACAGCGCCAACAACACCTGGCTTATCTGAGTAACGAAGGAACAAGAGATTTTCAGTTGGTGGAAGATCTAGATCAAAAGCATCGATCGCAATAATCTTTTCAACTTTGCGAATTCCCATAAGTGTTCCATCAACGGTAACGATCTTGCCATCTGCAAGTGCGGCTCGAAGTGAAATCATGCTTCGGTACTCGGGGCTTTCAGGATCTGTTACTACCGATGAGGTAACGCCACGTTCTGCAGCTAGTGCTGGTGCATTAACGTAAGTGACATCTAACAATCCGCAACCAAGCAATGCACCCTTCAGCGCACTGGTTGCAAGAATTGAAGAATCATGTTCAGAGATCTCACCTTTAACAGTGAGGTCCATACTGACCGGAGCTTCACCTGCAATAGCTGTTGCAATCTGAGCCATTTTTTCAACTAAAGGCAGGCTCGGACGAATTTCTTCGTGGATAGCTCCACCCTTGACGTTAACTGCATCAGGAACAAGTTCACCGGCAAGTGCTTTACGCACCGAAACCGCAACAGCAATTCCCGCACGCTCTTGCGCTTCATCAGTTGATGCACCTAAGTGAGGTGTAGCCACAACCTGATCCAAAGTAAATAGTGGTGAGTCTGTGCATGGTTCAGTTGAGAACACATCAAGACCTGCACCTGCAACGCGACCTTCGGTGATTGCATCAAACAATGCAGTCTCATCAAGAACGCCGCCACGAGCTGCGTTAATAATGCGAACAGTTGGCTTTACTTTCTTCAATGCTTCTACGCCGATTAAGTTTGCAGTTTCCTTAGTCTTAGGAAGATGAATTGTGATGAAATCTGAAACCTTTAGCAGTTCATCTAATTCAACTAAGCGAACACCAAGTTGAGCCGCACGTGCTGGCTGCAGATATGGATCGTAGGCAACTACATCCATCCCAAATGCCTGCATTCGGTGTGCAACTAGTTGACCAATGCGTCCGAAGCCAACGATTCCAAGAGTCTTTTCAAAGATCTCAGCTCCTGTGTACTTTGAACGTGCCCATTTACCGTTACGCAATGCTGCATTTGCCGGTGAGACAAAACGTGCTGAAGCCATAAGTAGTGCGATTGCTAATTCGGCAGCTGACACGATATTTGATGTTGGAGCATTAACAACCATTACACCCGCTGCAGTTGCTGCAGGGATATCAACGTTGTCAAGACCAACACCGGCACGTGCAATTACCTTTAATCCCTTTGCTGCTGCGATCGCTTCTGCATCCATTTTTGTTGCAGATCGAATCAAGACCGCATCTACCCCTTTAGCAAGTGCTGCTAGAAGTTCTGCGCGGTTTGCACCGTCGCAATTAACAACTTCAAAGTCAGGACCAAGCGCTTCAAGTGTTGCCGGGCTGAGTTCTTCAGCGATTAAAACAATGGGTTTAGCCACGCGCTGCGCTGCCTTCTTTGTAATCGTCACCCTTTGATTGCTTCATCCAAGAGAACATCTTGCGAAGTTCGCGGCCAACCGCCTCGATTGGGTGCGTTTCACCCTTTGTGCGTAGCGCCTTAAACTCAACTCCGCCAGCCTCTTGATCATCAATAAAGCGCTTGGCAAATGCACCACTTTGGACGTCAGCAAGAACAGCCTTCATGTTTTCCTTAACGCGTGGATCAATAACGCGTGGACCTGATACATAGTCACCGAATTCAGCAGTGTCAGAGACTGACCAACGCTGCTTTGCGATTCCACCTTCGTACATAAGGTCAACGATCAACTTAAGTTCATGCAAGCACTCGAAGTATGCAACTTCTGGCTGGTATCCCGCTTCTGTGAGAACCTCAAAGCCATACATAACTAGTTGAGAAGCTCCACCACAGAGAACTGATTGCTCACCAAAAAGATCAGTTTCAGTCTCTTCGGTAAATGTTGTAAGGATTCCACCTGCACGCAGTCCACCGATTGCCTTGGCATAAGAAAGTGTCAACGGCCATGCGTTTCCAGTTGAATCCTGTTCAACTGCAACAATTACTGGAACTCCACGACCCGCTGCATATTCGCGACGCACCAGGTGTCCTGGACCCTTTGGTGCAACCATGCAGACATCAACTGATGCTGTTGGCTTGATGTAACCAAAGCGAATGTTAAATCCGTGACCGAAGAACAATGCATCGCCATCTTTTAGGTTAGGCAAAATTGAATCTGTGTAAATGTGGCGCTGTAAGTGATCTGGCGCCAAGATCATGATGACCGTTGATTCCTTAACAGCTTCGGCAACGCTAGTAACGCGAAGACCTTCAGCCTCTGCCTTTGCACGAGATGGTGAACCATCCTTAAGACCAACTCGAACATCGACTCCGCTATCGCGCAAGTTCAGCGCATGTGCGTGGCCTTGTGAGCCGTAACCGATAATCGCAACTTTGCGACCCTGGATGATTGATAGATCAGCATCCTCTTCGTGATACATCGTTGCTGCCACGGTATTACTCCTCATCGTCCTTTGTTGTAGTGCCTAGGTTGGTTTTTAGTTTTGGTAATCAGCCTGACCGCTATCCGCGGTAGGAATACTTTGAGTGCTAAGGGTACGGTCTGCCAGCGAACCGCTGCCACGTTCGATCGCCACTAAGCCTGATTGAGCCAGTTCGCGAATGCCAAAACGCGCTAAAGCGTTAAGTAGGTCACTGATTTTCGCCGCGTCACCGGTGGCTTCAAGGGTCAAGGATTCTGCATCCTCATCGACGATTACTGCGCCATAGGTTTCTAAAACCGCATCAACATCAAAACGGTTTTTGGAAGTCGCTGAAATCTTTACCAAGAGAAGTTCAGCCTGAACTGAATCATCCAGCTTTAGCTCGGCGATATGAATAACGTTTACCAACTTATCAAGTTGTCGAATCACTTGCTCCAATGAATGGCTTTCGACATTGATGACAATTGTCATTCTCGAAATATTTGGATTTTCAGTTGGACCTACCGCTAGTGAATCGATGTTGTAGGCACGACGTGAGAAAAGGCCTGCAACGCGCGCAAGCACACCTGGAGAGTTTTCAACTAGAACTGAAAGTGTATGTGTACTCATTAGAGCTCCTGTGAATCCCAGTCAGGCGCCATTTCACGCGCAATCTTGATGTCATCATTTGAGGTTCCAGCTGCAACCATTGGCCACACCATTGCATCACGGAAGACTCGGAAATCTACAACAACTGGTTGATCATTAATTGAGTTAGCTTGCTTAATGATTGCATCAACATCTTCTGGACGATCGCAAGTTAAACCAACACAGCCCATTGCATCAGCAAGTTTCACAAAATCTGGGATTCGCTTTGATTCCAAATTAGTATTTGAGTATCGACCCTCGTAGAACAGAGTTTGCCATTGGCGAACCATTCCGAGAGATTCATTATTGATAATTGCAACCTTGATAGGAATATTGTTAAGCGCGCAAGTTACTAGCTCTTGATTTGTCATCTGGAAACAACCATCGCCATCAATTGCCCAGACAATTTTGTCAGGTGCGCCAACTTTTGCGCCCATGGCAGCAGGAACTGCGTATCCCATTGTGCCGAGACCACCAGAGTTCAACCAGGTACGTGGGTTTTCATACTTAACAAATTGCGCAGCCCACATTTGATGCTGACCAACACCTGCAACATAAATAGCTTCGGGGCCGGTTAACGCGCTGATTCGTTCGATTACATACTGCGGCGACAGAGAACCATCTTTTGGTGTGTCATATCCAAGCGGATATGTAGCCCGCAACTTGTTCATCGAAGCAAGCCATGGCGCAAGATCTGCACGCCCCTTTGCAAATTCTGCCTTAACTGCAGGGACGAGGGCGGCGATTGTGTGCTTGAGATCGCCGACAACCGGAACATCTGCGAAGCGATTCTTACCGATTTCCGCAGGATCAATATCTGCGTGAATTACCTTTGCATTGACTGCAAAAGTTGAAAGCTTTCCAGTAACTCGATCATCAAATCGTGCACCTAAAGTAATTAGTAAGTCAGCCTTTTGTAGCGCTGTTACTGCACCAACAGTGCCGTGCATTCCAGGCATTCCGTAGTGCTGAGGATGACTGTCCGGGAAAGATCCCAACGCCATCAATGTTGTTACAACAGGTGCTCCAACTAATTCTGCTAGCTGCATTAACTCCTTTGAAGCATTTGACTTAATCACACCGCCACCAACATAGAAAACAGGCTTTGATGACTGGGCAATTAGTGCTGCAGCATCTTTGATCGCCTGGCTAGTTGGCTCGATTTGCGGATGGTAACCCGGAAGTGAAAGTTGGCTTGGGTAAACAAAATCGGTTTCCTTTTGCAGCGCATCTTTTGCGATATCAACAAGGACAGGACCTGGGCGACCAGAGGAGGCAATATAAAAAGCTTCAGCGATTGCTCTTGGAATATCTTGCGGGTCAGTAATCAAATAATTGTGTTTCGTAAACGGCATTGTTATGCCGCGAATATCTGCCTCTTGAAAAGCATCGGTTCCAATTGCAGCTGAAGGTACTTGACCAGTGATTGCAACCATTGGAACTGAATCCATTGCAGCATCTGCAAGTGGCGTAACAAGATTTGTGGCACCGGGACCTGATGTGGCAATACAAACTCCAACACGTCCGGTTACTTGGGCATAACCAGTTGCAGCATGACCCGCGCCTTGTTCGTGGCGAACCAAGATGTGGCGAATACTGCTGTCAAAGATTGGATCGTAGGCAGGAAGAATTGCACCACCTGGAATTCCAAACATCACATCGACGCCGGCAGACTCCAAAGATTGCACGAGTGATTTAG
>Ga0208853_1000606_pt1 | contig 10819 bp, 6 predicted proteins | sample LakMenEpi03Oct11_FD_150667 | JGI IMG/M metagenome (GOLD analysis project Ga0208853, IMG submission 150667) | Freshwater microbial communities from Lake Mendota, WI - 03OCT2011 deep hole epilimnion (SPAdes) | ecosystem: Environmental > Aquatic > Freshwater > Lake > Epilimnion/Euphotic zone ... | reverse complement strand
CCGGACTCCAAAACAATTCAGTGACATTCGGAGTTGACTTACTCGTGATGAAAGCAACATCAATCACTGTTGTTACAGTTCCTCCAAATCAGACCTACAGAGTCGGTGATCCCATGTTGGCGGTAAATTTGCCGACTTACAGTAATACGCCTTCCCAGTCCACAGTGGTTTACTCGTACTCTCTTGTCACTCCGCCAGGCTTCGTGGAAATCGGCGGGTCACCTTTGAAGATCTAAATTCAAACTGCAGTGTACTCTCACACTGGTATTTACACAATTACCATCCTCACGACTGAAACTCGCTCTGGAATTACAGACACCAAGAATTTCCAATTACTAGTCTCTTGTGTGTAATCGATATCAACTGGAGTGATGACTCCAGTTACATACTGGATAGGAGATGCTTAAATAGTGACGCCCGTTCCAGTTTACATCCTCAGTCCTTCAGGATGTCCATATGAGCTTTAATACTCTGTTAGTTTAAGTAACGGAAATCCTCTTTCGTCACAGTTTACATTCACAGCAACAACTGGAAGCGAAGCGATCAATGTTTACGAAACTAATCTAAGCCTCACGGGTATTTTCACGTTGAAGGTGACTGTCAGTGATCCCAAGACTCTGGTTTAGAATAATTCACTCTTATTCCAAGTGACAGTCAAGTGCAGCAAAACAATAGATTTGGTAACAAACCCACTTAGTGCTTCGATCTTCTACACAATCGATAAAGACAATCTTAGGACAGTCAACTTTGCTTTGCCCTCTTACTAACCGAATCCTGCTGGTTGTGCAGTCGGTTTATACACTTACAAACTCATCATGACTTCGCCAATTGCTGCCTTCCCTCCATTCATCAATGAGAATCCCACGACTTAAATATCGCTGGCCACCTCAGATGGATCCAAGGAAGGTATCTACAATTTTAAGGTAGTTGCTACAGACCCTCTCACAGGACTAAAAAATGAAGATGTCAGCTTCTTACTTGACCTCAACTTTTCTGCAGATATTGCAATTCAGACTCCAACTATAATCCCCGACTAAGTCTATCGAGTTGGAGATCCGATAATTTCTTTGAAAGTTCCCATTTACGACCATGTTCCTTAAAAGGCTGAGACAGATTTCACGTACTCACTAATTTCTCCCACTCCTTCATTTGTCACTCTGCTTGGAACTGATATTTTAGGCAAGGTACAGATTTTTACGAGTAATTACGCAGATACTGGAGTTTACTAAGTGTTAGTTTAGGTTATCGAAGGCTATTCTTTAATTATAAAGACTTAAAGCTTTAATTTGCTCGTCACTTGTGTGCGTTCAATTGCCCCTACTAGCTCGATACCCTTGAATATTTACTATATCGGAGACACATAAAATTAAATAGGTGTTCCAACGTTTAGTTTAGTTCCAGGTGCTTGTCCAGTTGAACTCGATTATGAGGTTAAGCTTGTTGGTGGATCTGCATTGCCTGCTTCGATAACTCTTGATGCGTCAACTTTTGGTTCAGAAGTCATCAAAATTTATGAAACTGATGCAACAAAAGCTGCGACTTATTCTGTTTCAGTTGTTGCAGTTGATAGAAAAACTTAAATAATGAGCATTGCAGTTCTGTTTGATACAATTATTAGACTTAGAGCAAACGGGCTAACTCTAATTATATCCACAGCAATTAACGACCTAACATACCTTGTAAGCGACCCAGCTGTTGTCCTGGACGTTCCATAGTATACAATAACACCGGCTAATGCGGACAAAAATTTTGTGTACTCACTGGGCGCATCCACTCCAGCATTCATGACCCTTGTTCCTCAAGGCAGTGGCTTCCCAAAGATCAACATCTTCACCGACAAAACATCAGACACAGGCGTGTATTCAATAGATGTGATCTTAAATGAAACCTTCTCGGGATAACAGAAAACTTACACCTTCGTTGTAACAGTCTCATGTGTACGAACTATTACAATGCTGAGCAGCATTAACCCAGTTGTTTACTTCATTACAGATGCTTTAATCCCAGTCCCAATCCCTGTTTACACTGTTTAACCTGCAACATGTCCTTACGAGCTTTTAATTGACGCTGTGACTCTCCTTGATGGTAGCGCGCTGCCAAATGCAATTACTTTTGATGGGATAACAACAGTTAAAGTCTTTGAAAATACTTTCGCATCAACTGGAGTCTATTCAGTAAAAGTTTAAGCTAAAGATTTAAAGTCTTTGATCACAAATTCAAGCTTAATTTTCTCTGTCACAGTGAAATGTACAAAGCGAATTGATGTTTTAACTCAGAACTTACCTGCAATCTCAAACTTTACAGTTGATTCAAAGAATTTGCTAAGCTTGACCCTATCTCAGCCAACTTTTCAACCTTTCCCAACCCAGTGCATTGTTGGAACTTATTCTTATCAGTTATCAAACTCATCTGGAACTGCAATCTCAATTCCAGTCTTCATAACTGCTTTTAATAACTCTTCTTTGAAGATTGAGACCAGTGATGTCAGCCTCGAAGCTACCTATGACTACAAAATATAAGTTACAGAATCCATTTCTGGACTCTAAAACTAAGAAGTAGCATTCAAACTTATTCTTGTGAATAAAATCTACGCGACTTAAATGAATTTGATTTCAAGTACGATTATTCCTGATTAAAATTATCTTGTGGGAAGTCCAAAGCTTAATCTTTTGACGCCATAATATCAACTTCTGCCAGCAGATTCCGTTATTAATGTGGTTTACAGCCTAACCAATCCTCAAAGCTTTGTTAAACTTGTGACATTAGGGAACAACCAGTGGTTGGAAATTCAAACTTCTGCTTATTCAGACACAGGAATTTACACCATTTTGGTTGTTGCAACAGACAATTAATCTGGTTTTTTCAGAACATAGTCATTCGTTTTAGTAGTTTCTTGCGTATAAAGTATTGCTCCAGCAAGCCCTCTTGCAGATGTTGTCTACTACATTAGCGATAATTCGATTACAAGAATGCCTTTATATTTCTTGACTCCGAGTGGATGCCCGAATGAGCTGACTTACGTAGTTACTCTCGAAAATGGATCTACATTACCTGGCTCTATTTTGTTTAATAACACCCCAGGAAGTGAGAAAATCTCAGTCTTTGAGTCAAACTACGCCCTCACAAATTTCTTTGCAGTAAAGATCGTTGTAACAGATCCTAAGACAGGAGTTATAAACTCCGATTTAAGCCTAAATGTGACCATTAAGTGCGTTAAGACTATTGATATCAATACGAACGCCATATCAAATTTTAACTACTAAATCGATTTGGATGTGCCTTGGGAACTGAAAATTCCCATACCAACTTACAAGCCATTTCCAACATAGTGTACAGTTGGAACTTATGCTTTGGAAGTTGTCTTCACAGATACAGGCTCATTCCCAAATTGGATAACAAAGAATCCGACAAATTTTATTCACGTTGCAACTTAAGATGCTGCATAAACAGGCAACTATAATTTCAAAGTTGTTGCCACTGAATCAATAACTGGGCTTAAAAACGATTTGAATAGTTTTGTTGCGTCAATACTCATTCCAATTTATACAACTTCGTTTATCATTTTACCCGGTACTGAGATAAACAACCTAACGTACTTGGTAGGATCTGCTGGAGTTTTTCTTAATGCTCCTCAATACACAGTAATGCCTACAAACGCTGATAAGAACTTCTTATATGAGCTAGATCCTTCAACACCAATCTTTGTAACTCTCATACCTTAAGCTTCTGGAATTCCCAAAGTCTCAATTGTAACCAGTAACTCTTCCGACACAGGAATCTATACGATAAAGTTAAAGATAACTGAAGCCTTCAGTAATCTGACACAAATACACAGTTTTATTTTGACTATTTCATGTGTTCAATCGATTTCAATGTCAAGCAGCGTTCCACCTGTCTTATACTTCATTTAGGACCCAGCATAAAGCATCCTAATTCCACTTTACTAATTAACTCCCTCATTTTGTCCTTATGAGCTGCAGTACTCAGCGAAACTCTTGGATGGCTCGCCCCTTCCAAACGCAATTACTTTAGTCAATACGCAACTTGATATTACAGAGAATGATCCCGCTAAAACAGGAATTTACACGGTTTAAGTCACAGTATTTGATCCGAAGTCTTTGTTGACTAACTCAACGTTGCAAGTCTCAGTTACAGTAAAGTGCACGAGGAGCATTACATTACTGACCAACTCAATCTCGACTTCGATGATGCATATGGTGGAGATCAATCCAACTGTTCTTCATACCTTCTTAACACCGACTTACGATGTTTTCCCCGTTTTTTGTCTTAAGCAACCCATTACTTTAGAAGTCCAATTTCAGGGCGTACCTCCAACTCCCTTCCCATCATTTGTACAGACTTAATACCCTGTTTTAAATGTAGTTATTGAGACAAGCGATAACATCCCAGTTGGGGCCTACAATTTTAAAGTTATTGCAACCGAACCTCTGTCTGGACTGGTGAATAATGAAGTAAAGTTTAAAGTAATTGTGACTAATTCTGACGTTGCAACTATTATAACGCTAGTTAGTTCAACTTAAGTTGCAGATTTAACTTATCTTGTTGGAAATCCTGCAATTCTAACTTAAGTTCCTAAGTACACTTGGTTCCCTAGCTATGTAAACAAGTAGTTCACTTACGAGTTGGTGACAGCTAAAGCTTATATTTCAATAATAATTGATCCAGTGAATGGGTTAACTTTAAAGATAGAGACAAGCAATCCGTTAGATACAGGTTCACACAAGATCGATTTGCTAGTGACTGAAGACTTCTCTGGTTTAACAAACATCACTACTTTCAATTTGCTGATCACGTGTGTGCGGTAGATTAACCCTATCAGTCCTTTAAATCCCCTAACCTATTTCATCACAGATGCGCAGATAACTGAGCTTGTTCCTAAGTTTACATTTGTGCCTGCGCTCTGTCCAAATGAGTTAGTTTATACTATCAAAATGACTGACAACTCGAGCTTGCCTTCAGCAATTACTCTTGATACAACTCCAGGTTCAGAAACAGTCCAAGTTTATGAGACTGACTACCTTAAGACAGGAATCTACAGTATCTCAGTCATTGTTACAGATCCAAAGACATCTGTATAAACTGCTGTGCCCGTCTTAGTTACTATCAAGTGCACGAAGTACTTAGAATTGGTTGCTAATCCAATTTCACCACTTACTTACAACGTCGGAACTGCTTTGCTGGTGACTACTAATTTGCCAATGCCAACATTCCAACCATTCCCAGCTAGCTGCGCATTTGGAGCGTATACGTTCGAGGTTGTGAATACTGCAGACTCAACAGGATCATTCCCTTCATTCATTAATTAGTATCCAACAACAGCAATCACTGTGGCAACTTAAGACACGAGTAAAATTGCTTCTTACAACTTCAAAGTAATCGCTACAGATCCTGTAACTGGATTAAAAAATGAACAAGCAACTTTCAGTGTTGTTTTGGAATGCCAGGTTACGTCAGTTGAAGTAAGCGCAGGTTTTTTCAACAGCAATCTCAGCTACAACATTGGGCAAGGGTTAAAAGAAACTACTTTACCAAAGTACACAGTTCTACCGAAAGTCTGTGAAGGCACAACTGACATTGATATCACGCTCGCCTAAAATGGACGCATGCTTTAAGCTTCTCCTTGGATCTGGATCTCGACAGATTAGACTAGTTTGGATATATCAACTTCTGATTTTTCGTTAATTGGCTTGCATCAATTTAAACTGATAGCAAGTGTTCCCAAGTTTAATGTGGTGAATGAAGACATCACTTTTTCAGTTAATTTCGATTGTATCGTACAGTCAATGAGTCTTGTAACTTCCAGCTGGTAAACACAGTACAATTACTACATTGATCCCATTAACAACACATTGTAAATGCTGACAACGCCGGAATTCATAACATTGCCTGTTGGTTGCAACAAACCCATTTCAGTTTAAGTTATCAGTAACCAGACAACTTAACTATAACAGCCTGTCACAACATTCATCAATGCTGATAACACCTTAAAGAAGATTAAGATTTAGTCTTCTAATCTCAGTTTAATTGGTTCATATCCATTGTTGATTGTTGCTACTGAACCGCTTGGAGGAGCTTCAAACAAACAGGTTTAGTTTAATCTCAAGCTCGACTGTAAAGTATCTTAAATCAATAAAATCATGCTGCCAAATACCCAAACCGCGTTTGATTATGAGATTTCAACCAAAGCAATCATTTTTGACATCCCGAGGTATGCTATCTCCCCAGTTGGCTGCACTAAGCCACTAAATTTCCAAATTTTCAACACTAAAATAGATGGGTTAGATGTTAAGTCTTTAACAGTGTTGCCAACATTCATGAAATTCGATATTAGCACGGGTAGAATAACGATCTTTGGAACGAACTATTTAGAAGCGCAGAAAATCTATACTTTTGTAGTACAAGCGACTGAGCAAATCTCAGGTGTAATTGATACCGCACCCTTTGTGTTTACAGTCTAAACACTTCTTTAGAACTCGGCACCAATTTTTTTGACACCGTTGAAAGATGTCATTGTTAACTTAGATGATCCCAACTCAATTATTTCTACTTGGTAGCTTCAAAAAATTATTGATAAGGAGAATAACAAGATAACGACAATCGCTGTTTCAATCGGTAGTTCAAACAAATTCTTAACTTTTGATCTCAATACATTGAGTTTTAACCTTGAAAAAAATGTATTGAGCAGCTAATTGAAAGGAGATTACCCAATCACAATTACCTTGGTCGATGAATATGGGGCTTCTGCATCATATATTTTCAAAGTAAAATTAGTTACTGACAGCTTGCCAATAATTGTATCATCACCTGCAAATAATCAAACAAGTGAAACAAGTTCTTAAAGGTCTATTGAGCCAGGAGCTTTGCAAGCTATCTCAAGCTAACCTTTAAATTAGGATTAAATTGAGATAGAAAATGTAACTACCGAAGATTTCGTTGATTAAACTCCTCCTAAAGATGTTTAAAATCAAGGATCACTACTCACTTCGGACCAAATTCCAACTAGCCAAACAAAAACTAGTGCACCATCTTTAAATACAATCTTGACTGGCAAAATCAGCAAGGTTGATCTCAAGGGCAATTTCTAGGTCAACTGGTCTCACAAGATTTTGGAAGTGAGAAAGGAATCTTTAAATTCTAAATTTGCAGTCGAGGTCAGTGTGATTTGGATGAACGAAGCTATCATAACATCGCGCTAAGCCAAACCCTCTTACTAAGCGAAAATAGAGGAAGTAACTTAAGACTATATCAGCTTTAGACTTTATTTTGACAATCCTGAATAGATCTCTCTTGGAGCAGATTAAGACATTGTTGCCGTAAACTTCAAAAATCTCAACTTCTTCAGGCGTGCCTCAGACTATTAAACTTTGAGTCCAACTTCATAAGTACTGGTGTAGGAGATTCCAAAACAAGTCGAAAATTCGTATTCAATTAAAAAAGTTGATTAAGCATCGTCAACAGGAAAAACTGCAACTTCATTAACTGCATCAGCGATGGCAGCATCAGGAGTGATGGGACTGCCATCTGCTTCCTTCTTCGGAGCTTTTAACACAGTCTAATTAATTAGCATGTAGACATACCATGGAGCTGATATGCCCTCGAATGCTTAAAACTTCCTAAAATCAGTCGACTAGTTCATGAAGGGAAGCGCACTTAATCCATCAAACCTCATGGAAAAGATTTTGTCGGACAAAAGTAAATAAGTTTCAACTCCTGTGTTGATGAGACAACTTCAATAACTAAGTGCAGAATAACAAGTTCAAGAGTTGGTTCAAACTAATTTTAAAGCAAAGAATCCCCTCGCTGAAGCTGGCTTTTTCTTGATGCTCATGTTCATCAGCTTGATCATGGCGATCGGACTAGCAATTATTGGTTCCACTTTGTATCGCTTTGGTAAAATCGGTTAATGGATTGATTCGAACCTAATCAGACGACTGAAGCATGCTTTTATGTTTAGCTTATTGATCTTCGCACAGTAATTCGGCTACGTTTACTTTGTGCTGGCTGGAATCAACAAGAAAGTTTTTGAGAAGAACATGCTTGAGCTGGGCAGCAATAAAGCTATTGTAAACTTGATTGCCTACTATCTAACTTTCTCATATGTAACAATCTATCCCGTAAACGTCTGCCTGTTCTTGCTGGCAGCCGGTCCTATAGGTCTGTAAAACAATAAGATTCAAAAATACTTTGGGTCCCTCTATTCAGGCATTGACATCACGACAAGGTTGAATGCTTAATCAACTACTATCTTCCTTACTAGGCGCTTCATAATTGGAATTTCGATTGCCTTCTTTAGGTTCTACTATTTCTTATAGCTTGAAATACTGCTACTAACATCCATGTTCTGTTTGTGCTTCATCATTCTAGTGAGGCCTTACCAGACAGAACTGAATAACAACGTAGAGATTGTCAATGAAATAATGGTAATGATTACTGTATACATTATGCATGGATTCTCTTACTTCATTGACAGCTTTGAAGTGAGGTACAAAATGGGTTGGTTTTACATCGGAATCGTTTTTACTGTGTTTACACTGAACCTAAGTGTCCTCATTTAACGCGTGGTGCTAAAGTTATTCCATGCGTTAAAAGCGTACAGAACCAAAAGAAGCAATAGACTTCTTCCAAATGAAATTCAAAAACTGTTTGAGACGCGCAAACAAAAGAATAAGAAGAAAAATAAAATCCAAGCCACCCTAGAAGCTAAAACAAAGAAGAAGCAAAATGGGTTATTTGAAATCTGTGAGGAAGACCCAGAGTTAGAATCTGAAACACCCCACTAAAAGGTTATTTCTGATAATGATGATGAAGATGATTAAGTCTTCAACGATGGTGTCATGTTGAACAGTCGGGGGAGTCGGGAGTTCAGGGAAGACAACACTCTTCCAAATTTGGGGGACACCCTTGCATCAAATCGAATTATGGAAGAACAAATGAAGCCAAGCCGTAACACTGGCTCATTTACTACAACTCCTTATAAAGAAAGGGGAAAATTAGACTCTCTGGTCATATAAGATCAAGAAGAAGACAATAGCAATTTTGACACTAATCAGAAGCTCTTGGACAAAGTTTCTTCAAGACTCATCAGATAAGTTGACAAAAATCCAACGCTTGTGAAGAAAATTGCAGAGAAAGTAAACTGGAACTTTGAAGAAAATCAACTTTCTGAAGGAAACAACGAAGAACATTAGTCTTCATAATGGGAAAAAGAATAGTCTAATAACGAGTATGGTGATGTAAATATCAGCTTGAAGCAGCTTGACAAACATTTATTCGAATTAGAACAAGATTTATCTACACCTTAAACCCGAAAAGACCTGGATAAATTGGAGCGTAGAGAAGATGGAACTTTTTCAAAGTATACAATTAGGGCTGATTCAGCTCACGGTGTCCTGTCAATCCATAAGAAAGACACATTGAGAGCAGAAACTAACTAAGAAAAGAAATCTTCAAAAAAACATAACTAAAATGACTTACCTGGAATAGAAATAAAAAATACTGAAGCAAGCCGTTTGACCAATTAATCAATACCAGGTATCAAAGTTTTGCCTAGTTTGAATCTGTAGAATCAGGATTAGTGCGGCGATAAAGAAGTTTCTTTTTTAAAAAAGGGTCTTTTTGATTCAACTAAACTTGTGAAAAGCAACATCGATGAAGAGCATCAGGTTGTTCCTTCAACCTTCAACATTGATGGAGAGTAAAAGTCTAAGTTTGCGAGGAAAGGTACATTTAACAAATAAAAACTCGCAGCCTTATCGCAAAAAATGAAGGAGCTTGGCGCTGGCATGGAGGAAACTCAAGAAGAATTCAAAACTCAGAGCGAAATAATGAGCAAGATGTCCACTCAGATTGAGAAAAAGTACAAATCAGTCATTAAAAATTAAATTAATGCCTTCGGTGATCAGCCAACAACAGATAGGCCAAATGAATGTGAACCCACGGTGCAATCCATCGAGAGCAAAATCACTCCAAACACACTTGATGAAATTAAAGCCAATAATAAATTTTTCAAGCAAAAATAAGGAGATTGGGGCAATGATGAGGAAGTTTCCAAGCCCAAGAAAGCTAATTTAGTTCCAGTAAATCTGGGTGAACCGAGATAAGGCTAGATTGTGAATAAATTTGTAAAAGGAAATAAACCCTTACAAGACTCTAAGAAAAATAAACAAGTGAAATAGTCACCCGATGAATGGGATGATCTGGCGGCGCATGAGCAAGATCAGATGTTTGTGGCTGGCACTGAAAATTCTTTGATTAATGACGAGTGTGTCGAAATATTCTAGACAAATAAATTCTCAACAAAAGCTGATTAGAGCTAAGCTCAACCGAATCTTGTCAAGTAGAGTTTTGATAGGCCAAAAGACGGTTATGATAATCTTGAAGGTGAAGTTAATGTGTCTAAAAAGGATTGTGCTGTACAATAATCTGGACCCAAAGAGCAAGTAGTTGGGCAGTTCACTCCAAGTTAATAATTATCCAAACTAGCTTCCGGATCGGATGCGAAAATCGTCCAGCTTAATATGATTAAGAAGGATGATGATGGTTGGAGTAATGACAAAAATGTGGTTACCCTGTCATAGAAAGAAGCAAGAAAGAAAAATGTTGAAAATTCGGATCAAAGTGAAGATGAAGACGAAGTCAAACTGTCAATCTTAAAGAGAAAATGTAACTCGAATGGGCTTAATCAAGACAAGCTTGCTGAATTGAAGAAAAAGATTACAAGGCTTGACAGTGGCATGTAGGATGCTCAAAACGAAATGAAATCTCAAAAAACACTTCTTGAGAAGATGCAGAAAGGCAT
>Ga0208853_1000603_pt1 | contig 10829 bp, 10 predicted proteins | sample LakMenEpi03Oct11_FD_150667 | JGI IMG/M metagenome (GOLD analysis project Ga0208853, IMG submission 150667) | Freshwater microbial communities from Lake Mendota, WI - 03OCT2011 deep hole epilimnion (SPAdes) | ecosystem: Environmental > Aquatic > Freshwater > Lake > Epilimnion/Euphotic zone ... | reverse complement strand
CACAATTGAAGAAAAGCCTCGCCTCACGCTGAAAGAGCGTGCAGCGAAGTTGGGTGAAACATTGCAGGGAAGCCAGGCGTGGAACTCAATTTTCCGCCCAGGTTCAATCTTCCGCAAGGGATACACCGACTCACCTCGTAACCGTTCGTACGTGATCATGAACTCGGTGCTGTACCACTTGCACCCAGTGAAGGTAAAGCGTCACGCAGTAAAGGTCAGTTACACACTGTGCCTCGGCGGACTCAGCTTCTTCTTGTTCATTTTGCTCACTGTTACGGGCATTTTCTTGATGTTCTTCTATCGACCAACGGCAGCTAATGCATGGCAAGACATTCAGTCTTTGCAGACATCAGTGACGTTTGGATTGATGGTGCGCAACATGCATCGATGGGGTGCTCACCTCATGGTGCTGAGCGTGTTCTTGCACATGGCTCGCGTGTTTTACCACGGTGCGTATAAGGCCCCTCGCGAATTCAACTGGGTAGTCGGAGTAATCCTGCTCACGCTTACGTTGTTGCTTTCGTTTACCGGTTACCTCTTGCCGTGGGACCAACTTGCGCTCTGGGCGGTTGCGGTGGGTACCAACATGATGGGGTATTCACCAGTAATCGGTTCTCAAGTTCGATTCGTGTTGCTCGGCGGCGTAGAAATTGGCGCGGAAACGTTGTTGCGTTGGTACGTATTGCATGTGTTGCTCTTCCCGTTTGTCACCGTGATCTTCTTGGCTATTCACTTCTGGCGCGTACGTAAAGACGGCGGAATCTCGGGTCCTTTGTGATGAATACACATATTGAAAGGATGATCAGCAATGACTGAAATTCCAGAACACCTCCTGAAGCGCGCACAAGCCGCACGCGAAAAGGCTGCTGCAGAAGCGGGAGCATCAATTGAAGGCGATGCATCGGGCGACTCGCGTATTCCTGCTCACCTGCTTGAGCGCAGTAAGGCAGCAAAGGCTGGTGGCGCAGTTGCCGTTGCCGAAAAACCAAGTGGTTCTGTCGTCGCTGCTCCAGCAGAGGGAAATGTTCCGATGGCTGCTGGTCCTGGTGGACACACGCAACGTTTGCTTACCGTTGTTAAGTCGGGATCAATTCAAGACGTTAAGTCTGAGCCGGTTGACAAGGTGCACACCTGGCCACACTTGCTTGCAGTGGAATTTGTTGCCGCACTTGCGTGCACTGCGTTCTTGTTTGTGTTCTCGTGGGTAGTGAATGCTCCGTTATTACAAGCAGCCAACTTCAACCAAACACCGAACCCGTCGAAAGCACCGTGGTACTTCCTTGGTCTTCAGGAATTGCTCACCATGTTCCACCCAATGATTGCTGGTGTAACACTTCCAACTGTTGGTCTCGTGGCGTTGATGTTTGCTCCATTCCTTGACAAAACTGTTTCAAACAAGCCAGAAGATCGCAAGTTCATGACCAGCATGTTTACGATCTTCCTCATGTTCTGGGCCGTACTCGTAATCGTGAGTTCATTCTTCCGTGGACCTGGCTACAACTTCACGTTCCCATGGCGTGACGGAATCTTCTTCGAGCTCTAAAGCGAGACGTATATATATGACAACAATTCAGATCATCACCATCGCAATCGCGGTCCTTATCGTTGCCGGGGTCGGCGTTGTGCTGACTTCTTCGCGCGCATCGGGTGTCCGTGGAACCGGAACTCTTGCACGCGAAACACGGAAAAAGGATCGCGGCGCAGTAGACCCAGAGCAACTCACTGGCCGCCAATTTGAAGCAGTCGTGCGCAAGCAGAACTCGGCAATCATTGCTGCACCAAAAGCTGAAATTGAACCGTGGGTCGCACCTGATGCGGAAGCTCTTGGCGTAACGCGTCGTAAGTTCTTTAACCGTGCAATTGTCACGTTGATGAGCGCAAGCCTCGGCGGCTTCGGTGCATCCCTCATCGGATTTCTCTGGACAAGTTCATCTGGTGGTTTCGGTTCAAAGATCACCATCGGAAATTTGTCTGACGTGATTACCCAAATTCGTGCAAACAAGGGCTTCTTGTACATGCCGCAAGCTCGTGCGTGGGTCACCGAGTACCCGAAGGAATCGTTATCAAAGGGCAAAGTTGCGTACGGAAATCAGGCGCCGGTGTACGCAGGTCTTGAGGGTGGAATCATTGCTTTGTATCAAAAGTGTCCTCACCTGGGTTGCCGCGTTCCAGAATGCGGTAGTTCACAGTGGTTCGAGTGCCCTTGTCACGGTTCGCAGTTCAATCGTGTTGGCGAAAAGAAGGGTGGTCCAGCCCCGCGCGGTATGGATCGCTTTGGTGTTTCGGTTGCTAACGGCGTTGTTGTCATTGACACGGGAACAGTGTTTGGCGGTCCACCAATTGGTACCAACACCACCGGTCAAGAAGCTGAAGGCCCGCACTGCGTGGGCGGAGGTTCGCACTGATGTTTGCTGACGTAACTACCAATTTGTCCTGGTTCTTCCTGATCATTGCATTGATTGGTTGGGCGATTTACGGCCTTGCCAACATTCGCAAGAGTCGTGCAGAAATTGGATCTGAAATCAAGCTTGCTGCAAACCGCAAGCCGTATTACGACGACGAAATTCTTGAAGGAAAGAAAATTGAGCGCACGCAGCTCATCGGTATTGCGTTTCTTGCCATCATCACGCTTGCATTGCCGTTGTATTGGATTCTTGAGCCGGGTCGTCAAGAAGGCGCAAGAAACGGATGGGATCATCGCTTCGCATCGTGGGGCAGTCGTCTTTACGATGTAACCGCAAACGGCGGTTTTAACTGCGCAGGTTGCCATGGTGGAACAAAAGGTGCTGGTGGTGCGGCGGTATACGCACTAACCGATTCAAAGACTGGTGAAGTTCGTGAAGTGAGCTGGAAGTCGCCAGCATTGAACACCATTTTTTATCGATTCAGCCAAAGTGAAGTGCGATTCATTCTTGAATACGGTCGCCCTTTCTCGCCGATGTCGCCATGGGGCGTTGTTGGTGGTGGACCAATGAATGAGCAGCAAATTGAAACTGTTTTGGCGTATTTGAAGAGCATCCAAATTCCTCGCGAAAACTGTGCGGTTGTCGATGCCGATCCTCGCATTTGCGATGGCGGACATTTGCCGAAGGAAAAGCAAGACGAAATCACTGCCGAAGCAGAACGATTGGTCGCTGCCGGTACGTACTCATCGTTTGGTGAGGCGTTGTTCAATCTTGATTTGGGCGGCGGAAATTACTCGTGCGCTCGTTGCCACACGAAGGGTTGGTCATATGGTGATCCACAAATCACTGGTGGTGGAGCGCTTGGTCCAAACCTCACCGGTGGTTCTGCAGTGCGTCAGTTCCCAGTTAAGAACGACATGATGAACTTCATCAAGGGCGGCAGCGAATTCGGCAAGCGTTACGGCGAACAGGGTCAGGGAAGCGGGCGTATGCCAGCGTTTGGCGCCATGCTGACCGAAGAGCAGATTAATGCAATCGTCGATTACGTGCGAGGTCTATAAATGTTGTCAACACTGTTAGCAATTTCATGGCAACCAGAGATTCGTGGCGCCGTCGTCGTCATTGTGATGGCGATTGTTTTGATTGGTGGTTCCTATTTAGTTGTCGGAACAAACGTGGGTGCTCGTTTGGGATTCCTCATCGTGATGTCTGCATTGTTTGGTTGGATGACAGTAATGGCCGCGATTTGGTGGACATATGGGATTGGATTAAAAGGCCCAGAACCATCTTGGAAACCAGCGGATCCTGTCACGATCATTCGTGACGCCAGCCTGCTTACCGCTGCTGGCATTTTGGAGAGTTCAGCAGGAGCTGCTGCGACTCCAACAGAAGCAGCCAAGAAAGCTTCTGCTCAGTTTCAAGAAGAGGGTTGGAAACTTCTTGATGAAGCAGACCCACAACGTGGACAGGCAATTGCGGCATCGGACGCAATCTTGCAGATAGAAGCTGAAGAATTTGCTGCAGGCGAGTATCTAAACGTTGCGGTGTACGACCGTGGTGGTGAGCGCTACCCAAAGATCAACGACTCGCTTGACTTCTTTGCGTTCTTTCATAAAGCGCGATACGCCCTGGTTGAAGTAGTGCCCATCGTCCCTCAGCGAACAGAACCTGGCCGAGCACCTGCTCGTCCAGTTGCCGACGAAACGCAACCACACCGCTACATCTACATGATCCGTGACCTCGGCGCAAAGCGTCAACCAGCCATTCTGATCACGTTTGGATCGGGTCTGATTTTCGTTATTTTGTGTTGGCTGCTTCACCGTCGAGAACTTTTCCTTCGCGAAAATCTCGCCAGTGACAAATCGCCTGTTAAGGCTTAAGGGATTTCGTGGGTCAGTACCTTCCAATAGTGGTGTTGGCCACACTTGCTGTGCTGTTTGGCGCAATCAGTCTCGTCGCCTCAAAACTGCTGGCCCCACGTCGCCCTAATACTGCGAAGTCGGCTCCATACGAATGTGGAATTGTTCCAAGTCGTGAAGCACCCGAGCGTTTTCCAGTCAGCTTCTACATCATCGCCATGTTGTTCATTATGTTCGACATTGAAATCATCTTTGTCTATCCATATGCGGTGTCACATGCGGCCCTTGGTCCCTACGTGTTTTTTGAAATGTTGGCGTTTAGCGCAGTGTTCTTTTCAGCCTTCGTCTACGCAATTGCTCGAGGAGCACTTGACTGGGGTCCGATCAAGAAGGCCGTGCGCCTCGACAACGATGTAAACAACCCAATGACATCTGGCTTGCGTACGTCAAGCAGCACTATTCGCCGTGTGGGTTTTGAAGGTCGCAACGAAGGAGCAGCCGCGTAATGGGAGTTGTGCGCAACGTTCTTGATGACGGCCTAGAGGGTATTGATCACAACTTCCTCACGGGTCGCATTGAAGACCTTGTGAAGTGGTCGCGCTCGCGTTCAAGTTGGGGTGCAACATTCGGCCTTGCCTGCTGCGCAATTGAAATGATGGGCACTGGAGCACCGCACTACGACCTTGCGCGATTTGGAATGGAAGTGTTCCGCGCATCTCCTCGTCAAGCAGACATCATGATTGTTGCTGGGCGAGTAAGCCAAAAGATGGCGCCAGTGTTGCGTCAGGTGTACGACCAAATGATGGAACCTAAATGGGTGATCAGCATGGGTGTGTGCGCCAGTAGCGGCGGAATGTTTAACAACTACGCCATTGTTCAAGGTGTTGATCAAGTTGTTCCTGTTGACGTGTATGCACCGGGATGCCCGCCAACACCAGAAACGCTGATTCACGCAATTGAAACCCTGCACCAACTGATTGAAGATGGCGAAATCATGCGCCGTCGCGCAACCAGCGGTGCTGGTGCGAACGTGCACATTCAAGAAATTCCAGCAGGAATTACCACTCCAGTCATTCTTGGGTCGAGGTAATTTTCGTGACCACCGAAGAAGCCACTACACCCGCGACTTTGCACGGTTGCTTACTTGGTGATTCGCGTGGACAAGCAGTGCTGTTTGTTCCCAAGTCGTCATACCTGTCAACGATGAAGAAGCTTGTTGATGATGGTTATGAAATGTGTGCAGACTTAACTGCAGTTGATTTTTTGACCCACGCTTCGCGCACTCTTCCAAGTGGTGTTTCGCCAGAACGTTTTGAATTAGTCGTCAACTTGTTGTCGCTGAGCAAGCGTGAACGCCTTCGCGTTCGTGTGCAAGTGAGCGAGTCCGACCCAAACATCGAATCATTGTTCGACTTGTATCCAGGCACCGAAGCAATGGAACGCGAAGTGTTTGACATGTTCGGTATTTCATTTGTCGGCCATCCAGACCTCACACGCATTTTGATGCCAGAAGACTGGCAAGGTCACCCTCTGCGTAAGGATTACGCGCAAGGTCGAATCCCTGTGCAATTCAAGGGAGCCGCATCGTGAACCCGCGCGAAAGCGACACCATTATTTCTGCGGCAGCAGGAACCAACGAAGGCAATCAAGAACTTCGTTCACGTTCTGAACTGACCGCAAAAGAAGTGATGCGCGAAGTTGGTGCAGTGTTGCGCATGAGCGAGGCAGATGCAGCGCTTCTTGCCGAAGTAGAGGCCGACCCAGGCGAAGATCAGACCATGATCATCAACATGGGGCCACAGCACCCAAGTACCCACGGCGTGTTGCGACTGATGCTCGAACTCCAGGGCGAAACCGTTCTGCGTTGCAAGCCAATTATTGGTTACTTACACACGGGAATGGAAAAGACCGGCGAGTCACTCACCTTCATGCAGGGTGGAACAAATGTGACACGCATGGACTACCTGTCGCCATTGAATAATGAACTGGTATTCAGCATGGCGACCGAGAAACTGCTCGGAATCGACGGCGATATTCCAGAACGCGCAGTGTGGATTCGCATGTTGTTGTCCGAACTGAATCGCATGAGCAGCCATTTATTGTTCATGGCTTCAAACGGCATGGACATAGGTGCTGTTTCCATGATGTTGTACGGATGGCGTGAGCGCGAAGTGGTGTTGCGCTTCTTCCAAAAGGTCACTGGACTGCGCATGAATCACAACTTCATTCGTCCTGGCGGAGTTGCAGCAGACTTGCCAGCCGATTGGCGCGACGATGTGATGTCAATTCTGGACATGTTGCCAGACCGTTTGGGCGAGTACGACGTACTCATGACCAACCAGCCAATTTGGCGCGAGCGTCTGCAAGGCGTTGGTGTGATTACGCAGGCAGAAGCAATTGCGCTTGGTGCCACTGGCCCAATTTTGCGCAGTACTGGCTTGGCATGGGACTTGCGTCGCGACATGCCATACATGCATTACGACGAACTTGAATTTGACGTGATTGTTGGAAGTTACGGTGATGCTTTTGACCGTTACGCAATTCGCTTGAATGAAATTCGCGAATCAATGCGCATCGTGCGTCAAATTCTTGATCGTGTTCCAAGTGGCGACTACCGCATTCAAGACAAGAAAGTTACGCCTCCGCCACGCGCGCGTATTGATGAGTCAATGGAAGCCCTCATTCACCACTTCAAGATCTTCACTGAAGGTTTCAAAGTGCCAGAAGGCGAAGTGTATGTAGCCATCGAAAGTCCACGTGGTGAAATCGGTTGCTATATCGCCAGCGATGGTTCTCCAACGCCATATCGCATGCATGTTCGTGCTCCGTCATTTGTAAACGTGCAAGCACTTCCACACATGATGCGCGGTGGCCTAGTTGCCGATGCTGTTGCTGTCATTTCTTCTATTGACCCAGTGCTTGGCGAGGTAGACCGATGAGCCGATTGAACGATGCAAACGTAGTGATTGCGAAGGAAATTATTGGTCGCTATCCACGACCAAAGTCCGCACTTATTCCGTTGTTGCATTTGTCGCAAGAGCAAAACGGCTACATCACCCGCGAGGCGATGGTGCACCTTGGCGAACTAGTTGGTGTTACTTCGGCCGAGGTGTACGGAACTGCAACCTTCTATGAAATGTTCCGTTTCGAACCAGTTGGTAAGTACCTCATCAACATGTGCGGCACCATGTCGTGCGCATTGATGGGTGCCGCTGAACTCATGCATCATGCCGAGCACAAACTTGGCGTGAAGGCAGGCGGAACAACTGCAGATGGCATGTTCACCCTTGCTCACGCAGAATGCCAGGCAGCATGCACCGAGGCGCCAACGTTGCAAGTGAACTATCGCTACCGATTCCATGTGACGCCAACCGACTTCGACAACTTGGTTGACGACCTTCGCGCAGGAAAACTTGCGGACGAAATTCCAGCGCATGGTGTGCTCGCAAAAGTTCGTCAACGTATTCCGGCCGACAAAGGTGTTGGTGCAGTCGCTCCAGAAGACGTCACCGAAGGTCCAGCTTGGCTAGATGGGAAGCCTGCGCTATGAGTTCTTACCCACATGCACCAGGATTTGTTGCGGGCGATCGCCCGAAAGTGGTTACTTCGCGTTTTGAATTCACTGATTCGTACACCATTGAGCGCTACCTAGCGACCGATGGATATGCGGGGCTTCGCAAAGCACTAGCGAAGCCGGCTGCAGATATTCACGAAGAAGTGAAAGGCGCAACTGTGCTTGGCCGCGGCGGCGCAGGTTTCCCTGCGGGAACCAAGTGGGGCCTTACTCCGCAGCAAGTGTGGCCACGATATTTGGTGGTCAACGGCGACGAGAGTGAACCCGGTACATACAAAGACCGTTTGCTTATGGAGCGCGACCCGCACCAGTTGATTGAAGGTTGTCTTATTGCGTGTTACGCGGCAGGTCTTTCGCAGTGCTTCTTATACATCCGCGGTGAAATGGCACTTGCGCAAGAACGTGTTGCCACTGCACTGAACGAGGCGTACGCGGCTGGCTATGTCGGCAAAAACATTTTGGGTTCACGGTTCTCAGTTGACATTGTGTTGCACTGGGGTGCTGGCGCTTATGTTGTTGGCGAAGAAACTGCATTGATCGAAAGTCTTGAAGGCAATCGCGGAATGCCGCGACTGAAGCCACCATTCTTTCCAGCAGCAAATGGTCTATACGGACAACCAACCATTGTGAACAACGTAGAAACGTTGGCCAACTTGCCGTGGCTCATTCGCAATGGCGTCGAGGCATACACGGCAATTGGTACCAAGACTTCACCGGGAACACGCATGGTTGCAGTTTCAGGACACGTGAAGCGCCCGGGTGTGTACGAAATCATTAACGGCACCACCACATTCCGCGACTTGTTGTACGGCGAAGAGTTCTGCGGTGGTATTCGCAACGGAAACAAGTTGAAAGCATTTGTTCCCGGCGGTGGTTCTGCGCCGTGGTTTACGCCCGATCAACTGGATCTTCCATTCGAAGCCAGCCAAGTAGGACCAGCAGGTTCGATGCTTGGTTCTGGCGCAATCATGGTGATGGACGAGACCACCGACATTCCAGCAGCAGCGCTCACGCTCACACATTTCTATGCCCACGAATCGTGCGGTAAGTGCACTCCATGTCGTGAAGGTGGAACATGGTTGGAGCGCATTCTTACCCGCGTTGTCAACGGCACAGGCACCGATGCAGATTTACAGCAACTCATTGAAGTAGGAACCAGCATTTGTCCGGGCGATTTCCCACACGCATCAAATGAGGCATTGGGTCTTTCGGCAGTTCCATTCCCATACAAGATGACCACCATTTGCTTCGTTGGTCCATCTGCGTATGCGCCAATTCACTCTGCACTCACCTTGTTTAGAAGTGAATTTGAGGCTCGCGTGACAAAGCGAATCACTATTCCTGTTACTGCCGTTGGAGCTGCATCATGACCACAGTTGATCCAACAAATACAACACCTGTTGACTCAAACGCAGTCAGCCTCACCATTAACGGCAAGGTTGTTTCTGCGCGCAAGGGCGACTTGATCATTGCTGCAGCAGATAAGTCAAACGATTTCATTCCGCGTTTTTGCTACCACCCACGCATGTCACCGGCTGGCATGTGTCGCCAGTGCTTAGTTGAAGTTGAAGGACCGCGTGGCCCAATGATGGTGGTGTCGTGCATGACACCCGTTGCCGAAGGTCAAGTAGTTCGCACCGAAACCGAGCAAGTGAAGAAAGCGCAAGAAGGTGTTCTCGAATTGTTGCTCGCGAATCACCCACTCGATTGCCCAGTATGTGACAAGGGCGGCGAGTGTCCGTTGCAGGACCAAGCATTTAGCCACGGCCCTGGCGAGAGTAGGTATGTAGAAGAGAAGCGCCACTACGAAAAGCCAATTCCAATTAGCGACAATGTGTTTTTGGATCGCGAGCGTTGCATTTTGTGTGATCGTTGCACGCGCTTTGCCGATGAAGTTGCAGGTGACGCACTGATTTCATTCACCAGTCGTGGCAACAACACGCAGGTAATGACCTTCCCAGACGAACCATTCAGCAGCTATTTCTCGGGTAACACCGTGCAGATTTGCCCGGTTGGTGCATTAACTGCAAAGCCTTATCGCTTCAAGGCTCGACCTTGGGACTTGGACCAAACGGAAAGCACATGCACAACGTGCTCAGTTGGTTGTCGAACGGTGGTGCAAAGCAGTCGCGACGAATTGGTTCGTTATCAGGGTGTTGACATTGACCCAGTGAACTGGGGATGGTTGTGCGACCGCGGTCGCTTCAACTTCGAATCGGTGAACTCAGAAGAGCGGTTAACCACTCCATTCGTGAAAGATGCGCAGGGCAACCATGTTGCAACTACATGGTCTGGCGCACTTGATGCGGCTGCACGCATGTTGCGCACATCGCTTGCTGTGTCTCCAGAATCGGTAGCAATCATTGGTGGAGCTAGAGGAACGAACGAAGACGCATTTGCATGGGCACAACTTGCCGATGCAATGGGTGTGCATCAACGTGATGCGCAACTTGCTGACGGCCTTCCTGCCGAAGTATTCGCGTTGCCACAAGCAACTATTGACGAAGCAGTTGCTGCAAACACCATCATCTTGTTGTCTCCAGATCTGAAAGAAGAACTTCCCGTTCTGTACCTGCGTGTTCGTGATGTTGCTCAAAAGCGCAGGTCGAAAGTGGTTGAAATCACTTCGCGTCCTACTGGCCTTACGCCAAGTGCATGGAAGAGCGTGTTGGTCGAGCCAGGCAAAATTGCATCAACCATCAGCGCGGGTCTCGACCCAGTCATCGTGAAGCAGATTGGTAGCGGCTCGGTAACGGTCATTGTGGGTCGCATGAACCTTGCGGAAAGCGCCGAGTCAACAGTGTTGGCACTTGCCGAAATTCTGCATGTTGCACCACAGGCAAAAGTGCTTCCGGTGTTGCGTCGCGGCAACGTGCGCGGTGCAATCACTGCAGGTCTCACGCCACAACAAGGCGCAGCAGACACCGCAGAAATTTTGGAACTCGCATCTGCCGGCAAAATTGACACTTTGGTGTTGCTTGGTGCCGACCC
>Ga0208853_1000601_pt1 | contig 10839 bp, 10 predicted proteins | sample LakMenEpi03Oct11_FD_150667 | JGI IMG/M metagenome (GOLD analysis project Ga0208853, IMG submission 150667) | Freshwater microbial communities from Lake Mendota, WI - 03OCT2011 deep hole epilimnion (SPAdes) | ecosystem: Environmental > Aquatic > Freshwater > Lake > Epilimnion/Euphotic zone ... | reverse complement strand
AGTCGAAGGGCAAAAATACAAAAAAAATACGGCGACCATAATTAAACAACTCGAACAACCGTTAAACTTTCCTTAAATCACTAAAATTTGCAATCTAACCGACATTTAAACAAGGTATCTAGCGTAAATTTGTATCAGATTTAAAAAACATTACTATGAAAAAATCCATTTTAAACTATTTACTTTTGCTTCCGATGTTTATAGTAACAGCTTGTGGGCAAAACAACAATTCAGAAACTAAAAAAACAAAAACCAATGCTATGGAAAATATAATTTCAAAACCAAACAATCCTTATTATTCTAATACCGATACTACAAAATTAAATGTGTCCGATGCGGAATGGAAAAAAGTATTGTCACCCGATTTGTATGCTGTTGCGCGAGAAGCCGATACCGAAAGGGCTTTCACAGGAAAAATGTGGCAATCTGAAACCAAAGGAACCTATTATTGTGCTGCATGTGGATTGAAACTTTTCAAATCAGAACAAAAATTTGTGAGTAGTTGTGGTTGGCCTAGTTTTTTTGAGCAAGAAAACAAAAATAGTGTCGTTTTCAAAGATGATAATTCTTATGGCATGAAACGTATCGAAGCACTTTGCGGCAGATGCAATAGTCATTTGGGACATCTATTTGACGATGGTCCAGAGCCAACTGGAAAACGCTATTGCATGAATGCCATTTCCTTAGATTTTGTTCCCGATGGAGTTACCTCAACTACAGGAAATTTGGATACTATTGTACTTGGTGGTGGCTGTTTTTGGTGTGTGGAAGCCGTATACGAAAACTTGGAGGGTGTAAAAAGTGTCTATTCTGGTTATGCAGGCGGAACTGTTGAAAATCCAAGTTATGAAGAAGTTTGTACTGGTAGAACTGGTGCTGCTGAAGTAGTTGAAATTACGTATGACAAATCCAAAACCAACTTGGACGAAATATTCCAAGTGTTTTTTACTGTTCACGACCCAACAACGTTAAACCGTCAAGGTGCAGATGCCGGAACACAATACCGTTCAGCCATTTTTTATAAAAATGAAAATGAGAAAAGAGCGGCTGAAAGTTTAATTAAGGAATTGAATGAAAAGGTTTTTGCTAACAAAATTGTAACTACATTGGAACCTTTAAAAAAATTCTACAAAGCGGAATCTTATCATCAAGGGTATTATCAAAACAATAAAAATCAACCCTATTGCCAAATGGTTATTCAGCCAAAACTTGAAAAATTTGAAAAAGTTTTTAAAGATAGATTGAAAAAGAAATTGTAATTTTAAAATTGTATTAAACACAGATTTCACAAATTAGCAAAGATAAATTTGTGGTAATTTGTGAAATCTGTGTTTAACTTTTTATAAAATATAATCCGTATTAATAAAATTAGATTCCTTACTATTCAGTAAAGCTTGAAGAATTTCGTTATTATAGGCATTATCTTTTGAAGCCACAAAAGTTCGAATGGAAAACGAACGCAAAGCATCGTGAATACTCAAGGTGCCAACTGCAGAATCTTTTCTACCTGTAAATGGATACACATCGGGTCCACGCTGGCAAGAACTATTCAAATTTACACGACAAACCAAGTTCACCAATGTATCTATTAGCGGTGCAATGGTTTTGATATCTCTACCAAACAAACTCACTTGCTGTCCATAGTTAGATTCTGCCATATCGTTCAATGGTTCTTGAATATCTTTAAAAGTAATTATTGGAATAACAGGACCAAATTGTTCTTCGTGGTACACTCGCATTTCTTTATTTATAGGAAACAAAACCGCAGGAAAAATAAAATTTTCGGTTCGCTCTCCGCCTTTTTGATTGATAATTTTGGCACCTTTTGCTGTGGCATCGTCAATCAATTCTTGAATATAATTTGGTTTTTCTACTTCTGGCAAAGGCGTTAACGAAACACCTTTCTCCCAGGGATTGCCAAAAGGTAAAGCATCCACTTTCTCGGCAAATCGCTTGTTAAATTCTTCGGCAATAGACTCATGAACATATAGAATTTTGAGTGCTGTGCAACGCTGTCCATTGAAAGATAGTGTTCCCATAATACATTCTTGAATAGCCAAATCCAAATCGGCATCAGGAAGAATAATGGCTGGATTTTTGGCCTCTAATCCTAAAATTAATCGCAAACGATTTTTATTAGGATGCTGGTCTTGCAAAGCAATAGCCGACTTACTGTTACCAATCAAAGCCAAAATATCTATTTTCCCTGATTTCATAATTGGCGAAGCTACGTCTCTGCCTCTACCATACACAATATTAATAACACCTTTTGGAAAACTATTTCTAAACGCTTCGAGTAAGGGTGAAATCAATAAAACTCCATGTTTGGCTGGTTTGAAAATCACCGTATTTCCCATAATAATTGCAGGAATTAATAACGAAAACGTTTCATTCAACGGATAATTATAAGGTCCGAGACACAGCACAACGCCAAGTGGACCTCGACGCACCATAGCGTTCACTCCTTGACTTTTGGAAAAACGAGCACTATTTCTGTCCAATTGTTTGTAATCTTCAATTGTATAGTAAATGTATTCCACGGTTCGGTCAAATTCTTTTTCAGAATCGGCTAACGATTTTCCTATTTCCCACATCAAATAGTTCACTACTTCGCTGCGTGTGGATTTCATTTGGGTGACAAAATCTTCCATACATTTAATTCGGTCACTCACTTTCATCGTTGGCCAAATTCCTTGTCCTTTGTCATAAGCAGCCACAGCCGATTGTACAACTTCATCAGCGGCATCTTCTCCCATAGTTGGAATAGTCCCTAATAATGTTGGTGCATAGTTATCGGTAGAAGAAATGGTGGAATATACTTCGGATGTTTCTCCTGTCCATTTTTTCAATTGTCCATTGACTAGATACGTATCTTGATGTAATAATTTGGTAATTTGAAATTCGGTGGGTATTGAATTCATAAATAATGATTTTATATAAAAATAATATTTCTATAAAAACCACCATCGGGCTTTTATAAAAAGAAATTAACTAAATCGATGTAATTGAAATTAATAAAATAAAATGCTTCTGTACTTCGTACTTTATTATGAAACTATACTTTCAAAATAAGCTAAAAGACGCGATATAATGCCTCTTCGTTTCGATTCAAAATTATCTTTAGCATCAATTTTCTCAAATGCTCTAAATGTTGAAATAAAAAAACTAATGAAACAAATTATAACAACACCCGTGAACAGTAATATATCTAAATTTTTCATCTATTTTTTAAGTTTTAAATTAAAAAAGATTAATAATCCAAGAATTGTTGGAGGCCAAAGACCAATAAATACAGCTTTTTCAAAATTTTCTTCAACCAAATAGATATATTCGGAAATAAAAATTAATAAAATAACTACTACTAGAGTAAAAATTTCTGATTTTTTGAATTTATTAAACATAAGTAAGATTTTTTATAAAAGTAAATATTAACGGTTGTTAATCTTGTGATTAGCAAACATATTTGTAAATTTACAAAAATAAATGTAAACAAACTGTTTATTTAATTTATATTTTTGTTAAACAAAATAATATGTCAAATTCAAATAAAATAGTAGATACTTTTTATAATTATTTTTTATCCGAGAAAGTAAAAGAAAAAAGCGAAACTGTAATAATTTATGTCGCTATCATTAGTTTTCTTTTACACTTAGCATTAATTGGTTTAGTTAACCTCAACATCATAGCATTAAATGATCACACTAAACTATTGAGCAACCCAATATCTGCTATTTATACTCCGTTTTCATTTGTTTTAATTTACGAAGTGTATCTTTTGTTATATTATTTACCCAAGTCAACTTCTATTTATATTGGGAAACAGTATGAAATTATTTCTTTAATCGTAATTAGAAGGATATTTAAGGATTTATCTAATTTGGAAGTTTCGTTAAATTGGTTTTCAATAAAAAATGATCTTTTATTCACAGCTGACCTTTTGGCAATTGTACTTCTATTTTTCTTAATTTATGTCTATTACAAATTAGTAAAAAACAGCAAAATTGAAAAAGCAGAAATTATGACACCAGCGATTTCAAAATTTATATCTTTAAAAAAAACAATTGCTACCTGTTTAGTTCCTGTTTTCCTTATTTTATCAGTGTTTAGTTTGGGTCATTGGCTATATGAAAGTTTCTTTTCATTCAGCAAAATTGTTATTGATATAAAAGACATCAACAAAATATTCTTCGACGATTTCTTTACCATACTCATTCTTGTTGATGTTATGCTGTTATTATTTTCGTTTTTACATTCAGATAAATTCAACATTGTCATCCGAAATTCGGGCTTCATCATTTCTACGATATTAATAAAATTATCATTCAGCACCGAAGGAATAATGAACATTGTGCTCATTGTAACAGCTGTTGTTTTTGGGGTTGCTTTATTAAAAATTCACAACCAATTTGAAAAAATATAGAAAATTTAATTCAAAGTTTCCGCAATCTTCAACGCACGTTTTTTAGCATCAATAGCCATAGAAATAATGCCAACTACAAATCCCGCACCTTCGCCAAATGGATACATTCCTTTGATTTGAAAGTGTTCCAAAGTTTCGTTATCACGATAAATTCTAACGGGTAACGATGTGCTGCTTTGGGGTGGATGAAGAATTGCATCATTTTTCTTTTGAACCAGTATCTATTTACCAAAGCATTGTACTTCCTAACGCTTTTTAATCTGAAAACATACTAGTAGTATCAATTATTGCAAATGAAATAACGATTTTAAGTTTGATTATTTGTAATACTTTTTTCCTTTAGATTTGGTATTTTATCAAAAAAAACTCGTAAATTGATTTGGTATTTTATTAAAAAAATATGAATTTTGATTTTGTTTTTTAATAAATTTGTCGTATAATTAAATATTCTTATATGTATTTAGAAAGAAAAGTTGATACCGAATTAGAGAATTGGAAAAAATTATCAATTAGAAAACCTCTTGTTTTAAGAGGAGCGAGACAAGTTGGTAAATCTTCGGCCATAAGGAATTTTGCTACTAAATTTAAATATTATATTGAAATTAATTTTGATGAAAACCCAAGTTATAACACTATTTTTGAAAACGATTTAGATCCAATCTCAATTTGCGAGAAACTTTCTGTAATTACAAACACTCCAATAGTTGTGGGTGAAACTTTATTGTTTTTCGATGAAATTCAATCCTGTATTCCCGCCATTTCTTCGTTAAGATACTTTTATGAAAAAATGCCTAACCTACATCTTATTTCAGCGGGTTCCTTATTAGAATTTGCCCTTTCAGAAATCCCATCTTTTGGTGTTGGGAGAGTTCGTTTCCTATTTATGTATCCGCTTTCCTTTGAAGAATTCTTATTAGCAAATAATGAAAATAGTTTAATTGAAGTGCTAAATAATGCTAAAACTCAAAAAGCAATACCCGATATTTTTCATCAAAAATTGAAAACATATTTAAAGAAATTTTTAATTATTGGGGGATTGCCCGAAGCCGTCAAATCCTATATCTTAAATGGCGATATTCTGGAGACGCAACGCATTTTAGACGACTTAATTCTCTCCATTCAAGCTGATTTTGCAAAATATAAAAACCGTGTAAGTTCATCGAGAATAAGGGAAGTTTTTAATGCCGTAGTACATCAAGTTGGCACCAAATTTAGTTATTCCTATCCAAATGCGACTTTGAATAATTTGCAAATAAAAGAAGCTTTGACCTTATTAGAAATGGCTGGATTAATTTATTTTGTTACCCATTCGGCATGTAATGGTATTCCTATTGGTGCAGAAAATAATCCAAAAAAAAGAAAAATCCTGCTCTTTGATACCGGTATTTTTCAAAGAATTCTAGGGCTAAATATTGCTCCTTTATTAATTGAGGACGATATTAATATTATTAATAAAGGAAATATTGCCGAATTATTTGTGGGAATAGAATTGATAAAAAACACCTCCTTTTATGAAAAAAATCAACTAAATTTCTGGCAACGTGAATCAAAAAATAGTCAAGCTGAGGTAGATTATGTAATCCAGAAACAAGACAAATTAATCCCTATTGAAGTAAAAGCGGGCACTAAAGGTGCGATGCAAAGTATGTATTTATTTTTAGAAGAAAAAAAAGCTGCTTTTGGAATGCGATTATCGTTAGAAAATTTTTCGGAAATGGATAAAATAAAAATCTACCCTTTTTATGCAGTAAAAAATGTTCTTTCGTAACAAGAAAAGATTGCCAATAGACGGTGTTAAATTTTTAAATTTCGTGCTAAACCATTTGAAGAATAATTCAATACGACAACGTTATCTATAAAGTAAGACAATTGTAGTGTTTATAAATTATTTACTAAACAAAACCACAGCAACCTTCAAAGCACATTTCTCGCCATCAATAGCCATAGAAATAATGCCAACTACAAATCCCACACCTTCGCCAGAAGGATACATTCCTTTGATTTGAAAGTGTTCCAAAGTTTCGTTATCACGAGGAATTCTAACGGGTGACGATGTGCTACTTTCGGGTGCATGAAGAATAGCGTCATTGGTCATGTAGCCGCGAATTGCCTTTCCGAATTCGATGAAACCTTCGCTTATGATTTGCATATTTATTACAAAACAATTCGCCTAATTCGATTTCAATCTCGCTGTATATGCTATTTATTTTATAGTTACAGCAGTTTTTAATGTTAATATTTGCTGTAAACTATATTATTTATATATTTACAGCGAAATCAAAATTTAAGAATATGATCGGCAGAGAAGATGAAATGACATTGTTAAATGAAAAATACGCCTCAGAAAAGTCAGAATTTATAGCACTATATGGAAGAAGGCGTGTGGGCAAAACCTATCTGGTTCGCGAAGCTTTTAAAGATAAAATCACTTTTCAACTCACGGGAATTGCAAACGCAACATTACATGACCAGCTTTTAAATTTTCACCTCGCGTTACAAGACCAATATCCTACTTTAAATGTAAAACCAACAAACTGGATTGAAGCATTTCAACAATTGAAAAAAAGTATAGAAAGAACAAATAAGACAAGAAAAATCATTTTTATAGATGAATTGCCATGGTTTGACTCACCCAACTCAAAATTCATTAATGCATTAGAACATTTTTGGAATAGTTGGGCATCGGCAAGAAAAGATATTATGCTTATCGTTTGCGGGTCAGCAGCATCTTGGATGATCAATAAACTAATAAATAATAAAGGGGGATTGCACAATCGCGTAACACTTCGTTTAAAAATTGAACCGTTTACACTCAAAGAATGCAAATCTTTTTTACAATCTAAAAAGATACATTTGGATAATTATCAAATCATTCAATTGTATATGGCATTGGGCGGAGTACCATTTTATTGGGATGAAGTTCAGAAAGGTTTAAGTGCCACGCAGAATATCAACAACATTTGCTTTTCAAGAAACGGATTATTGGTAACCGAATTTTCCAATATCTTTAAATCACTGTTTTCTAAAGCCGAAAAACATGAACTCATCGTAACTGAATTAGCAAAAAAAAGTAAAGGTTTTACTCGAAATGAAATCATTTTAGCAACCAAAATATCAGATGGTGGCGGATTAACAACCTTGTTAAATGAACTTGAAGAAAGTGGCTTTATTAGAAAATACATTTCGTTTAACAAAAAATCGAGAGAGAGTTTGTATCAACTGTCCGATTTTTACACCTTATTCTATTTAAATTTTATCAAAGAATATCAAACAACGGATTCCGATTTTTGGATAAAAACTATTGACAGTCCAAAGTACCGATCGTGGAGTGGTTATGCCTATGAACAAGTATGTTTGTATCATTTGGCAACAATAAAAAAAGCGCTGGGAATTAGCGGTATCGAAACCAACACCTCGTCTTGGAGAAGCAAAATAGGAGTAAATGGTGCCCAAATAGATTTGGTTATTGATCGACGCGACCAAGTGATAAACCTATGTGAGATGAAATTTTCGATAAATGAATTTGAAATTGACAAAAAATATGATGCTGAATTACGAAACAAATTAGGCACTTTCAAAACAGAAACCAAAACTAGAAAATCGGTTTTTATGACCTTAATCACAACGTTTGGATTACAACAGAATCAATATTCGGGTAATGTTCAAAACGATTTGAAAATGGACATCTTATTTGAATAAAATGGAAGCAATTTTCAAAGCACACTTTTCACCATCAATTGCGGCCGAAATAATACCACCTGCAAAACCAGCACCTTCGCCACAAGGATACAATCCTTTTATTTGTGGGTGTTCCAAAGTTTCGATATCACGAGGAATTCTAACGGGTGACGATGTTCTGCTTTCGGGTGCATGAAGAATAGCGTCGTTGGTCATATAACCTCGCATGGCTTTGCCAAATTCAGTAAATCCTTCGCGCATAATTTGGGTTAAAAAACCAGGAAACACTTGTCCCATTTCTACCGAAGTGGTTCCAGGTACATAGGAGGTTTTGGGAATATCCGAAGAAATTTTATTCTGTTTAAAATCAATCATTCGCTGGGCTGGCACTTTTTGAGTACTTCCGGCAAGAAGCCACGCTTTTTGCTCAATACTTTTCTGAAATTCCATTCCGGCTAGCGCACCAAATTTGGCGAATGGCTTGAAATCTTCGAGTTTTAATTCTACAACAATGCCAGAGTTGGCAGTAGCTTGATCACGTTTGGATGGAGACCAACCGTTGGTTACTACTTCGGCCGGACTAGTGGCACATGGTGCAATAACGCCACCGGGACACATACAAAAAGAATACATACCGCGACCATTGACTTGTTTTACTATCGAATATGGCGCTGGTGGTAAATAGTCGCCACGATAATCGCAGCTGTACTGAATTTTATCAATCAATTCCTGTGGATGTTCTGCACGAACACCTATTGCAAAGGGTTTGGCTTCGATAAAAATCTTTTTTCGGTCTAATAATTCAAAAATGTCCCTAGCGGAATGACCAGTGGCTAGAATAACTTTATTAGCCGAAATAACATCACCATTTTGAGTTACGATTCCTTGAATTTCATTATTTTTTACAATAAAATCGGTCACACGTGTTTCAAACAAAACTTGTCCGCCACATTCAATAATTTTCTCACGGATGTCTTGAATAATTTGGGGTAATTTGTTAGTCCCAATATGTGGATGCGCTTCGACTAAGATATCGGGTGTAGCACCAAAACCAACTAATAACTTTAGAATTCTATCCACATCGCCACGCTTTTTGGAACGCGTGTATAACTTTCCGTCAGAATAAGTTCCTGCGCCGCCTTCGCCAAAACAATAATTAGAATCTTCATTTACAATATGGTCAACATTGATGGCTTTTAAATCACGACGTCGTCCTCGAACGTCTTTACCGCGTTCGATAACGATGGGTTTTAGTCCCAATTCTATCAATTGTAGTGCTGCAAAAAGTCCGGCTGGACCAGCGCCAACAATAATTACTTCTTGGGAATTGGAAACATTTTGATAGTCGGGAAGTGCTATTTTCTGTTGAGAATATTTTTCATCAATAAGATAGACCGAAACTTTGAGATTGACCTTTATTGCTTTTTGACGCGCATCTATAGAACGTTTTTGAACTACTACTTTGTTTACTAATTTAGTTGAAACTCGAACTGTCTTTGCCACATAGTCATAGAGCAAATTTTCATTAGCTGCTATTTCGGGAGAAACTTGAAGTTGGAGTTCTTGCGGCATGTATTGCTGTTTTTCAGTTTGACCTTAAAGTCTTGAATGGCAAAAGTAATTATTTTTTCTCCTCAAAAGCACGCAACGCAAAGGAAGCCAACCAATGTTCGCCTTCATAATTGCCATCAACAACGAAGGGAAGTGAAAAATTGAAATGGTAATCTGCCAAAGGTTTCAGGTGTTTGAAATCATTAGGGTATTGATTTATCAAATAATACATGTTCCAAGCGCGACTGAAATTTAAGCCGTCGAGATGAACCAAATGACCATCGGTTCTATCGGAAACTCGAGCAACTTCCCATTTGAAATCTTTTTTGAAAAGGTTGGGCGCAAACTTTTTTAGCCAAGATAGAAACGCTGTTTTTGGTAAAATTCGTTGCATCAAAGCCATCTCTTCCATACAAGGAGAAAGGAAATCAGTTCCGCTAGGTTCCCAATTAAATGGGCAATTTTCATCTTTTTGATACAGACGAATGGCGTTTTCTTTGATACTTTTTAGGAGTAATTCGTTGTTTGAAAATAAAGCATAATCCCAAGCATTGGTTAAACCAAAAGCGGTATTGGAATGAGTGCCAACACGAACTGGATATAACAATTTAGGTAAAAATTCGATGTATCGATTTATAATAATATTGGAAAGTGGTTTTAGATTTTGCGCTAATTCTTGTGCAAAAGGTTCGTTGCTAGTTTCGAGTTCTAACTGCAATTTGAGTAACCAATTCCAACCATAAGTTCGTTCGAATGATTTTTCGTGTTTTTTATTTAAATAATCAATTTCTACCTGAATGTTTTCTTTGGAAAGATTGGTTTTTAGTTTTTGTATAATTTGTTCTTTATTGGCAAGATTGGGAAATTTTTTTAATAAATAAACCAAACTCCAATGACCATGCACGGAGGAATGCCAATCGAAACAACCATAAAATGTAGGATGTAATTTTTTGGGCGATTGGATTTCGGTACTGTCAATGAGCAATTGCCCTAACTTATTAGGATATTCTTGCTGTAAACATTTTAATGGTAAACTGGCTAAATGATTGGCTTGTTGTAAAGTTAGTTCTTGAGAAATAACAGTAGTAGAAATGAATATAAAAAATAATTTTAAAAATTTCATGGTGGTTTATTTTTTCAAATTTAGCAAAAAGTTACCTTTGATGCTACTTAAAAGAAATTATGTCACG
>Ga0208853_1000599_pt1 | contig 10858 bp, 10 predicted proteins | sample LakMenEpi03Oct11_FD_150667 | JGI IMG/M metagenome (GOLD analysis project Ga0208853, IMG submission 150667) | Freshwater microbial communities from Lake Mendota, WI - 03OCT2011 deep hole epilimnion (SPAdes) | ecosystem: Environmental > Aquatic > Freshwater > Lake > Epilimnion/Euphotic zone ... | reverse complement strand
GACCCCCGACGGCGATTATTGATAGCAGAACCTTGCGATCTACGCCGGAAAGCGGACCTCTCCCGGGATATGATGGGGCTAAATGCAAGCGTGGTTCTAAACTTCATCTGGCCGTTGATACGTATCCCTGCGGCAACGACGGCCTGGCAGAGATAGCCATTCCTGAGATATCGTTCTGGCGTGTGGCTGGTTGCGATCCATTTAGGAAATTACGCGTGCGAGATATATTATCTGGATTGATTTTTATAACTTCTCACAGAAATACAATTATCTATCGCAATCGGTCGATTTGAAAATGCGTCAGAATACGCGACGGTGGCGTTATTGCTGTAGGTAACAACAATATGCGAATTTAATAGCTTGCCGTCCGCCGTGACAACGTAAACGCCATTATCATTCTGAATGTCGGATATTAGATATGGATCGGTTTGTGCTCCTCTAATCCCATTGGCGCGGAAAATGGAAATTGTCATTAGCTTTGCATTGATGGAAACAGTATAGCTCACGTCGTATAAATTATCATTATCTTTGCAAGACAGAACTACAGGGCTAGCTGTAGCTGCAGAAGGCTCGAATGAAGCAAATAATAGTGCCAACTGCAATAATATTTTGCTTTGGGCGAATTGTTTCGCAATCCTAAGAGGCAACAAATTAAGAATATTCATTATAGCCATAACTAACATCCTGATATGCAAATCAAGTCAAGATAGAGTATAAATGCAGTGCAATGCATATTGCAACACTGGCTATTGAGGGAATTTGCTTAATGCCTGTGTTAATGTAGCTATTCTTAATAAGAAACAACAAGTAAAGCCGTCATAAATGCTTCATTTATTTCCTATATTAAGGAGATGACGAAGTGAAACTTGGTAGGAACTAAATTATGAAAACATGGGTAGCTTGTCTGATTCTCGTCTGTTCAATGAGTGTCGCTAATGCAGGGGAAGAAGCCTTCGAATGCAGCAAGCATGATGGAGATGTTGTTTGTAAAGCAAAAAAGGACAATGTATCCGTGGAAACGATTACGATCAATGGCGGTGAATGTGCTGTTCCGATTGATCCCAAAGTTCATAATCAAAAATTTCAAAAGGGTGATAAGTTCACTGTACCTGGCTCGCATGAGTGCATGTATGTCCGGACAGTGAGCGTAAAAGCTCATGGCTCTGCGGTGCACCATCATCATGCTCTGTAAAATTCTAATTTTTGAAATCATGGCGGCCTCCATGGCCGCCATTTTTGTGTCTATTCATCAGTTCATATGTATCAGGGAGCTTTAAAAAAATACTATTATTCGCTGCTATCACAATCAAAGAAACCTTAGCCTAATGCAAAAAAACATGGACGGAATTTGGATCTCAATCAGCTTATGTAGGTATGCACATAAGCATACTCGCGGTAAAATCAATTAATACAAACGGTTAGAAATTATGAAAGTAGCTCGAGGCCACTTTTTAATGTCATCTATCTGTCGCATAACAACTTTATACTCTTCAAATGATACTGACAGCGTGAAGAGACGTCATGACAAAATTTCAGTTTCTTTCCATAATTACGGCTGTATTTATTTTGGATACATGTGCTTACGCAACTGACACCAATCACTCGCCTTACAAGCCAATAGCATCCGTATCGGGTAAGCTCAAATCAGTTGGTTCTGACACCATGTTGCATGAAATGCAGTTATGGGCGGATGGTTTCAAAAAAATTTATCCAGATGTGAATATTCAAATTGAGGGTAAAGGGTCCAATACTGCGCCACCAGCGCTTCTTTCAGGCGATTCTCAACTCGCGCCGATGTCGCGTCAAATGAGTCCCGACGAAATCAGCGATTTCATTGCCAAATATGGATATAAGCCCACAGGTGTCTTGGTAGCCATCGATGCCTTGGCAATTTATGTGCACAAAGATAATCCGGTAAAATGTCTAACGCTGGCGCAGCTTGATAAAATTTTCTCTGCAGAGCCCCAAAGCGAAGGTGGTCTAAGCATCAAAAACTGGGGTGATCTCGGAGCTGCAGGCGAGTTGGCTGCAAAACCCATCACTCTCTATGGTCGAAATTCGCTATCGGGTACGAATAAATATTTTAGAGCTAAGGTTCTTGGCGGGTATGATTTCAAGAGCAGCCTGACCGAAAAATTAAGCTCGTCTGAAGTCGTTTCCTCGGTCAATATGGATCCAGGATCCATCGGGTACTCTGGCATTGGATATAAGAAAGATGGAGTCAAAACGATTCAAATAGCCGATGTAGCCAGTGGAAAGTGTTACGATCCAAGCTTTGAGGCAACCTACTCACATATATACACCCTTGCCAGGGGCTTATACGTTTACCTCATCAAAGACCCTAATGGAACCATAGATTCTCTTAGCGGCGAATTTGTAAAATATGTTTTTTCGAGCGATGGGCAGGCGCAAGTTAAGAATGGCGGTTACTACCCGATAACAAAGAACGTCAGAGAACATGAACTAAACAGATTAGGATTGTTGGCCTCCGCAGATTAACTAGTTCCTAGTTCAGATTTATTACAATATTTCTAGCTTCCGCTGGCTTTATCTCGCATGAAACACTAAATTGTTGTGGTGTAGACATTATAGTGAGCCTAAGTGACAGACCCTCGAGGTGAATTCTTCGATGTTACATTGGAAACTATATTCAAGATATTATCCTAATGGATTGCATTGTAATGGTGTATAGACTTGAACATAAGATACTATGGCGTTCATCAATGCTTGAATTTCATCTTCGAGTTATCTTTTTCGTGGCAGGTATATTTGCGTTTGTATCACTTGTTTTTGTAAACGGCAGTCTTCATGCCGAATCTCGTAACAAGACAATGTTTAAAAAAAATGAAGATCATCTCAAGAATCAACATATGTCACTGCCACGTTCTGGGAGACAAGATGTCCCCCTTGATACTGAATACGGCAAGAACCCAGATGGCCGATATGACGGCGGATCTGAGCCAGATCCTATCTGAATAATAAGCTGCAGTTTTGGTAAGTCTTCATGCATGTGCGCGGATTGATCGTCCACATTCCCTATATGTTCCGGGTCGCATGGTAAGAAATCTAGGCTCAGTAGTCATTGATTGAGATAGAAGGCGCAGCTGACGGCTATACAAATTTCGGAGAAGAAGGTGTGAGAACAGCGATCTTACCTTGTCGCCCCAAGCCTCCAATCCTTAAATTTTACGGAGAGGTTTTCGATTTTGTGTCGAGATTTATAAAGCGCATTGTCGTATGCGATGAGAACCTTTCAGTTCAGTCTCGATTAAATGCATGGAGTTACCCAAATTTCTCTAATGCCTCACGAAAATAATCAAAGTCATGGCCTTTATCTACGATCAGGACTTTTGCGAGCAGGATAGTGTCAAATGTCAGGCTAGCTCCGACGATATTATTTAAATTTCCGTCGGATAGAAGCATTTGTAGCGGCCTGCCATTTTGGTCACAAACCAGATGCCGTTTCGAGTTCATGCCGCCTTATATTCTACCGTACGACGGAGAATTGGTCCTTTTTTTAAGACTCGCAGCCGTTCGATGCGCCTCTAGATGTGTCGAGTTGATAATAATCCGCTGAGCTTTCGCCCTTCACCTGCCATAGCGGTGAAAATACGGTCAATTACGCCCAGCCAGCTACAGCGAATTAACCGATTATAGAGGGTTTAGTGGGCTCATATTACTTTGGCGCATGTTTCCATTGCAGACCGTATAGGATTACATAGACGATCACGCTGAAAACTCTCCTGTCGTCGACACGCGGAAACGTTGCGACATGTCGGCAACCAACTTGAAATCGCTGGCCAAAGCTGGCCAGTCACATGGATGAGAGCGAGGCTGATGAGCTAGCTTATATGACTTTCCCTTGTCAGCATCGAACCAAGCTCCATTCAACGAACCCGATAGAGCATCTGAACAAGTAAGTGAGACGTCGAGCTGATGTCGATGGCACCTTCCCAAACGAGGCTGCTATCATACGTTTTTTGGGTGCTGTCTTGTTCTAGCAAAATGACGAATAGCAGATCCAAAACTGCTGCATGCAGGTCGAAGCATTCGATCAGATTGATAATGAGAACATCGATCCAATAGTCGGTATAGCAACAAAAGCCGCCTGATCATGATCTTGTGCAATTCAGATAATTACACCACCTTGATGGACGCAACCAACTAAAGCTCTGTCACCTACGGCGGCCAAAAAAGTTGTGGCGGTTAGCAGTCCGACGCCCTTTGATCTACGAGATATGCTGACAAGATTCATCGTTGCGGAAAACAGTATCGATCTTTTTGTCGAAATAACCAATCCGTCGATCAAGATACCTCAAGAGATCGTAAAGCTCGACGATTATCTCACGAGCCATCGCAGATAGATCATTATCAAAATTTGTCGTGACATCCGGTATCTATCGCTGGGCATGGGTGATGTTTTAAGCGAAAGCAAATCCCCATCCAATAATAATCTGCATGTAAAACGCGACAATCTTGGTGAGAAGACCGCTATAAACTGGATGACACGGTCGAACGCTACTTGGTTATGATTATAGAAGATCAACATTCAATCAAGATTTTTTGCGGAGGTTCAATCGGCATTCTTGTTTGATTGTCGCCGGACTTTTTGTGGCGTGGACATTTCTAACGGTGATCTGGCGACGATAAATGTGAATATTGATCTCGAAGATTGACGCATGATGGTAACCCTTCGAGGGCGGCGAGCGTCATAGACAGATCAGGAAAGATTTTGTCCCATGCACGAATGGCTGGTTAGCAGTGATCAGGAGCTATTATCTACTTTCGTATCGCGTGCTAATCGGTTCAAAGAGAACGCTCGTTTCCGGCTGATCTCGCGTGACCTAGGTAATATCATCAAGGATAATCGAGTGATTCGGGGTGAGCTTGGTGATTGCCTCTGACCGATGTCGCCGCCGATAGACTTGATCTCAACAAATAAGAGGCCGTCATTCTTCGAATCTGAGTCAGGATCAGATGTAGCATAGAGATCATAAAGTTGTTGCGCCTTCGGGCCCCCACTAAAAAAACTGAGATGGGGCTATGTCATAAGATCTGGCGATAGCCTAATTGGCTTTAGGAACGCATGCTTTGGTAATACTCCGCTCTCTGGGAGCATCAGACCAGATACGCGTGAGCGCGACCGATGCGATACATGTAACTAGTAAGTTCTATCATCAGATATAGGGCTATATATAGGATCAGACTGCATCGATCTTCCTCTCAAAAGGAAATCGTTCATCCCAAAACAGGTCTTCCTGCGCTACACGAAGTAGAATTGACGCTTACGAAGATAGTGTTCACGAAGAAATTTAGTGGACACGTGCATTGAGCCCCCCTTTTGAACGCTATCTCATAAATAGGTATTCATGCCAGACGGCCGGATCCGCATGGGCATGATTTTCTGCGAGTTTGTTAAATGTGATCTGTTGCAGGAGCTGTGATTTTAGAGACTCAACAGGTGGAAAAACTTTCACAGTGGATTGCAATAAAAAGCCTGTGAGATTTCTCAAGACGGATTGCATGCCGCTCTTAAACGCAAAATTCTGTACAGTCCGAAAATTGGTCATCATGCATAACTTTTGCAAATAATAGCCCCATAAACTAAGAATATATAATAGAAACAGTATGATAGCGCATTAAGACAAATTTAGTATGTCATGATAAATGTCACATAGGGAGTTTAAGGTAGAGTTCAATAAAAACAGAGGCATACACTCAAATGCGTTGGGTGCATTGTGGTTGCCATATCACATGGATAAGTACTACGACCACAACCCCCTCGGAATGGCTGATTCTGTAATCCAACCGTCACATAAGCCAGCGACAACGCTCCCATGTTTAGTGGGGGATGAACCTCCACAAACTACGGAGGTTGGACCAATGAAACATTCTGTAGCTTATAGAGCCATGATGGTCGCCGCGTTCAGCGCCTATTGCATGGGTAATCTCAATGTTGCGCATGCCAGCACAGAGGATGATGTTAAAGAGCTGAAAGCCTTGTTGTTGCAGCAGCAAAAACGAATTCAGCAGCTGGAAACCCAGCGCGACGGTCATCACACCCGCGGTAATGCTGTAATTAACAATCCGAAGGGAACCGGCCAGGGTCTGATTGGGACGGGGACATCTGGTAGCAACCCGGGAGACGTTGGAACCGCGCGCGGCAGTGCAGCTGGTCGCATTCCGGATGGTAGATATGAAGGCGGCTCTGCGCCTGATCCTCAAGCATCATTGCAGCAGTGGTACAATAGAATTAGTATCCGCGGTTACACCCAGATGCGATACACTAACTTTCTACAATGGGGTGAGAATTCTGAAAATAATGTGTTTTGGGCAGATGGCTCTGCGCGTCCGCGGTCTAACTTTCTAATCCGGCGTATGCGTCTTATCATCTCAGGTGACGTTTCTGATCATCTTTACATCTACATCCAGCCAGATTTTGCGAGCACACCACCTAACGGCTTCTCAAACTCTGCAGCTTTTTATACAGCAACAAATACTCCAGGCGCTATCTCAGGCGTCACTCCTGCAGTTGGTGCAAATGGCTTGGTTCCGGGTTATTATGCCATCAACCAAGGATACTACCAACCCACAAATAGCTATTACTATGGACAGATAGGAAGCTACAGCAACGCAACAGGCCACTTTACTCAGCTTCGAGATGCGTATGCAGATATCTACTTTGATCATGACAAGGAATTTCGTGTCCGTGCTGGTCAGTCCAAGGTTCCCTATGGTTTCACTAATATGCAATCATCGCAGAATCGTCTGACCCTGGACCGTCCTGATGCATTGAATACCGCCGTTCGAGATGAGCGAGATTTGGGACTTTTCTTCTACTATACGCCAAAAGAAATGCGTCATTTGTTTCGCGATCTAGTCAAGAATAACCTCAAAGGCTCAGGTGACTACGGCATGTTCGCCTTTGGTGTTTATAACGGTCAGGGCGCTAACCGCGTAGAGCTTAACAAGAATATGCATCTAGTGGCTCGAATGACATATCCTTATGTTTTTGAAAACGGTCAGGTGGTTGAAGCTTCTGTTCAAGGTTATACCGGTCGAGTTATGCCATATACATCTGCTATTCGCCCATCTTTAGGTATGGCTACAAACCAGGCAGGATTTATACCAGGTCCAGCTTTTCAACCTGGCAGCAATGCCTACTTACCTGTCGTCAACGCTCCTGGTTACAATGTGCCAGGTAACTACAACCTTGGGTATTGGCCTAGAACATCTGGTTGGTCAGCAGCTTGCGCCAACGGATGCCAAGGTGTCCAAGACTCGCGTGTAGCGCTAACCGGTGTTATCTACCCGCAACCCTTCGGCGTTCAAGCAGAATGGAACTGGGGTGTGACGCCAGGGTTGAATGCAACCCAAACAGCGATTACTTCACAAAAACTGAATGGTGGCTACGTCCTCGTGAACTACAAATATGAGGATAAAGACTTTGGTCTAGGCACATTCTTCCCATTCGTTCAGTATCAATACTTTAACGGCTTCAGTAAATATGAAGTCAATGCGCCCCAGAACCGAGTGAACGAATGGGATGTGGGTATCGAATATCAGCCTCTACCTGAAGTCGAAATCAGCGCGGTCTATAACAAGACCGACCGCACAAACATCACTGCAGCACCTTACCGTCAGTTCCAGGCTGATACTTTACGGTGGCAGCTACAGTGGAATTACTAATCTTGGGTAAAATGAAAAAGAGATGAACCACTAAATATCTGAATATTACAACAGTAAAGACAACACAAAACACAAGTTTGGAGCACAATCATGAAAAATCAGATCAAATCACTTATGGTAGCATCTGTTGTCATCTTACCATGTTCAGCCTTTGGTGCAGACCTTGCTACTAAAAAAGGCCCAATCACAACCACGCCAACTCCAATGTGGAAAGGATTCTATGTTGGTTTGAATGCCGGTGGTATCTGGTCGAATGGTGGATCCACTGAAGTAAGCACTTATCCGCTCTCATCGCGCTTGACAGATGCTGCGAATCCCGCGCGTGCTATATATTACACTTCGCTGAACGGGCCCTTGAACGTTGGCAGCACGAATGGTTTTATAGGTGGTGGTCAAGTTGGCTATAATTGGCAGCCAGGATACCTCAATGGCAATCTTGTTGCTGGTTTCGAAGCTGACATACAAGGGGTTGTTTCAACTGGAAGCACTAATCGAGTTGTAAATAATATCTGGCCGGTTTCCACAGGCGGGAGTGTTTGGAATTCTTTGAACGCCAACGGAAACATGAACTTTCTAGGAACTGTTCGTGGGCGGCTCGGTTACCTAGCAATGCCGAATCTGCTCGTATATGGAACGGGCGGTCTTGCATATGGTAACGTCACTTACAGTGTTGACTTGGCCCAGTATGGTTACAGTTCAGCTGGCGCTACGACACAGGCGGCGTTTGCTAATGCTAATAACTCTGCCGTTCAGGTTGGTTGGACAGCGGGCGGTGGCGCAGAGTGGATGTTCATGCAAAACTGGTCGGCTAAGGTTGAATATTTGTATTACGATCTTGGTAGCGCTGACTTGATCTTGAACTCTTATGCTGGTCCGCTAGGATCTGGTGCTGCTGTTGGGACGTCTACAGCCGCTTGGACAGCATCAACCATCAATCCGCGTGTTACAGGCAATCTCGTCAGAGCTGGCGTCAACTATCATTTTAATTCTGCCCCGGCTCCAGTCGTAGCAAAATACTAATGCACGTAATCGCAAATCTATATAAAACAGCTCCGAGCGTCTTGACGCTCGGAGTTTAATTATAAACGGGACTTATATCGGTAGATAATCTCAATTCTAATGGAGGCAAAATATGAACTTCTGTGGTAGAATTGTAATTATAATCATATCATCCATATCAATATTATTATGCATAGACGCAAAAGCAGATGATTATTCTCTAGCCCTTGAAGCTTCAAAAAGAAAAGATTTTATTACTGCATTTAAACTACTCAAACCCTTAGCCGAAAAAGGTGACATCAGAGCTCAAGGTGAGCTTGGGGTTCTGCTTGTATCCGGCAAGGGATCTAATCAGGATATAAAGCAGGGTATGCATTGGACCATAGAAGCCGCTAATAAGGGACTAGCTTCAGCGCAATATAATCTTGGTACAATGTATCTTGATGGTCAAATTGTTACACAAAATTATAATGAGGCAATGAAATGGCTCTTGGCGGCAGCTGGACAAGGTGTACCAGCAGCCCAAGCTGGCGTAGCTGCGATGTTTTATGAAGGTAATGGTGTGCCTCAGAATTATACAGAAGCGGCGAAATGGATGAAAATAGCAGCTGAGAATGGAGACTCAGAGGCCCAGGTTAACCTGGGAACCATGTATTCATTTGGACAAGGTGTAGACAGAGATGTCATGAAAGGAGCGATGTGGACATTAATTGCAACTGAGTCCCCTACGTTCTCCGATGATGAAAAGAAAAGTTTAGAAACAATATCCTTTAAGACTTTGAATCCTGAAGAGATTATAACAGTCAAGGAAATGATCAAAAAATGCAAGAATAATGGCTATAAGGCATGCTAGCCATCTATCGAAGGAACTGAATTATGGGCAGACAAAAAAAAATGCTTATCTATGCAAGCATATTCGTAAGCCTATCTGTAATTATGCCTATATTATTCCAGTCAACATCTAGCGCGCAGCAGCATTCATATGCGCCCAACACAGATAATGATGGTGGCCAACAATTGAGTGATTGTCTGCAGGACACAAGAAAATTTTGTAATGCTTGGTCGCCATTATTATTTGAATTAGAAAACTGCCTTGAGGATCATATAACGGAGTTATCGCCGGCTTGTCGTTCACACCTACAAAATACGGATTTTAGAAAATATCACAGAGAATAGAATCGTTCTCTCGTGTTCTCAGAGTTTCTATACGGCCTCATGTATCGAGAAATTGTATAGGAATAACGCAAGAAAGGAGTCTAAAATGCGGACAATAAAGAAAGCACAGGCATTTTCTGTAGTGCTAGGTATGACGTTTTTCCTAGTATCCAGCGCCCACACTTGGGGTAGAGATTACAGCGCAGGTGAGGGTGGTGCCGCTGAAATCGACGCATGCGCACGCGATGCCGCAAAATTCTGCAATGATGAAATTATGTGGCAGCATGAGATGGAAGAGTGTCTGCGCCAACACATTAATCAAGTCAGCAAAGGTTGTCAGGCACAGATACAGGATTTCAGTTTCAAGAAATATTATAATCAAGAGCCTCATCCGTTCTGAGCTAATGCCCGCGGCGCAGGTATTAAATCTTCCTGCGCCGCATTGAATATAGAACTCGCAGGTTTGTTTCTATAGGGTGTTAAGCACTTTGCACGATGGATGAGACCTTGGCGAGCATGATGCATGCGAAGGCTACGAAATGCAGGCCCGCTAAGATTTTTGCTCATCTCTCATAGTCTTTGATCAGCCTTCGATATCTTGTTGACCAAGCGAAGATTCGTCCGACCACCAAACGTTTCAGTAAACGAACGCACCCGCCATTCGCCTCTGATAATTTTACACATGTAGGTGGATGCCTTGGTCACGTGCTGCGCTAGAAGCTTTTTCTACCGTGTAGCCTTGATCGGCATAGACCAATGTCACGCTATGTAGGTCACCTCCAGCACCGCCTCAGCAAGTTGAGCTACAGCCGCACGGTCAACTTACCTCTATTTCAGTCACCTCATCAGATTACAGGAAGTTGCACTTCGAATTTGAATCCAGGCCGCTCTTTTAGTAATATTTGAGATGTATCTGGTGGTAGTTTGCAAATACAATCCTAGGCTCAGGACTCATTGATTGAGATAGAAGGCGCAGCTGGCGGCTATACAAATTGCCGAGAAGAAGGTGTGAGAA
>Ga0208853_1000598_pt1 | contig 10858 bp, 10 predicted proteins | sample LakMenEpi03Oct11_FD_150667 | JGI IMG/M metagenome (GOLD analysis project Ga0208853, IMG submission 150667) | Freshwater microbial communities from Lake Mendota, WI - 03OCT2011 deep hole epilimnion (SPAdes) | ecosystem: Environmental > Aquatic > Freshwater > Lake > Epilimnion/Euphotic zone ... | reverse complement strand
GGTTTGTTGTTTATGGTTTATAGTCTAACCTTAACAACAAACTACAAACACTAAACTATAAACAAATACTATGTCACATCAAAATAAAGAATTTGGAATTTCCAGTTGGGCGATAGAAAATCGTGTAACCGTATATATTTTTACACTATTAGTTACCATTACAGGTCTGATAGCTTATACCACAATGCCTCGTGAAGATTTTCCGGAAATTATTGAGAATAAAGTATATATCTCGTCCGTTTTTCCAGGAAATTCAGCCGAAGATGTAGAAAAATTAATTATCAAACCTCTCGAAAAAGAAATCAAAAACATCAGTGGCGTTGAAAAAGTTACGGCAAGTTCCTTTCAAGATTATGGAATGATCATCGCCGAGTTTAGTGATAAAGTTTCTATTGAAGAAGCCAAAACCAAAATCAAAGACAAAGTTGATATTGTAAAAGCCGATACCGATTGGCCCAACTTAGACAACGGTAGCAAAGTAGAACCAAGTGTTTTCGAACTCAACATTTCGGAAGAAGTGCCTATTTTAAACATCAATTTGAAAGGAAATTACACCACACAACAACTCAAAAAATACGGCGAAAAACTACAAGATGATATTGAAGAAATTCCCGAAGTAAAGAAAGTTGATATTCTTGGCGTGGACGACAAAGAAGTAGAAATTGCGGTTGATATATTTAAAATGACTGCAGCACAAGTATCATTTGATGATATTCAAAATGCCGTGAAATATGAAAACATGACGCTTTCGGGCGGAAATTTAATTTCCCAAGGATCAAGAAACAACATCCGAATTGTGGGTGAAATCAAAGACCCAAAAGAGTTAGAAAATATTATTGTAAAACACAATAACGGAACTGTTTATCTGAAAGATATTGCTGTAGTTTCTTTTAAAGAAAAAGAAAAAACTACTTATGCTCGGGAGAAAGGCAAAGAAGTGGTGATGCTAAACGTCAAAAAACGTTCGGGTCAAAACATGATTTCTGCCATTGAACAAGTGAAAGAAAAACTCAAATTGGCAAACGAAAATTACTTGCCAAAAGATTTACAAGTCGAATTGACCAACGACCAATCTTCTCGAGTAGAGCACCAAGTAGATGAATTATCCAATCACATTATCTTCGGAATTGTTTTGGTAATGATTGTTCTGATGTTTACCATGGGATTGAGAAACTCACTGTTTGTTGGCGCTGCCATTCCGCTTTCGATGATGATTGCGTTCACCATTCTTTCCGCTTTTGGATTAACCCTAAACACGATGGTACTTTTCGGGTTGGTAATGGGATTAGGATTATTGGTGGACGACGGAATTGTGGTGGTCGATAATGTTTTTGCTAATATGAAAAAAGGAATGCCACGAGTGCAAGCTTCCAAAGTGGGAATTGGCGAAATTGCTTGGCCGGTAATTTCCTCAACGGCAACCACTTTAATGGCGTTTTTACCGTTTGCTCTTTGGCCTGGCACTATGGGTAAATTTATGATTTATTTCCCCATAACATTATCGGTAACATTAACGGCATCTTTATTTGTGGCAATGGTTGTAAACGCTGCTATGACTGGTGGTTCGATGGATATTGAGGATAGAAATGTAACCAATAAATCAGCAAAAATATACACAATTATCTTGGTAATTATCGGAATTGTATTTGTCATTATTGGCAATATATATGATTCTAAATTTGCCCGTGGAATTGGTCATTTTGCATTAATTTCATTGGGATTAATGTGGTTGTACAAATGGAAAATGTACCAATGGACTCAAGATTTTCAACACAGTTTCTTTCCGAGATTAGAAGAAAAATACAAACGGTTTTTAAGTAAAATTTTAGTTGGGAGAAATGCTTGGTTGGCTCTTGTTGGCATAATAGGAATGCTGTTTTTATCCGTTGGTCTTTTAAACGTTTTCCCAAGAAAAGTCTTGTTTTTCCCAGAAAATATTCCAAATCAAGTGATTACTTATATTGAATATCCCCAAGGAACCGATATAGAAAAAACAAACAAAGCCACTTATTTTGTTGAAAAACAGGTCATCGAGATAATGAAAAAATATATCGATCCTAAAACAGAGGATAATTATTTGGCTGAAAGCATTGTTTCTCAAGTAGGTGTTGGTGCCGGAAATCCAAATGTGGATGCAGGTTCTGCCAATGAAACCCCTTTTAAAGGAAAAGTAACGGTCAATTTCGCTGAATTCAAATTTAGAAGAGGAGTTAATACTTCGGATGTTTTGGACGAAATTAGAGCTCGTGTAAAAGGAATTGCTGGAGCAACAGTAACCGTCGAAAAAGATGCTAATGGTCCGCCAGCAGGTTATCCAATTAGTATTCAATTAACGGGCTACGCTGGAGTTGATTATGATGTGATGCTCAAAGAAGCTGATAAAATGATTGCCTTTGTAGATTCTAAAAATATACCAGGAATTGAACGACTGAATGTGGATGTCAACAAAGAAAGTCCAGAGCTTGAAGTAAAAGTTGATAGAGTCAATGCTGGAAGTCTTGGTGTTTCTACAGGACAATTAGGTTTCAATTTGCGTCGTTCGGTGTATGGTCAAGAAATATCTACTTTCAAGGAAGGCGATGATGATTATAATATTGTCGTTCGAATGCAAGAGAACCAACGAAAAAACGAAAACATACTTTTCAATCAATCGTTGACTTTTAGAAACCAAACCAACGGTCAAATGATGCAAGTGCCTATTTCTGCAGTATCTGAAACCGAAAAAACATACACCTATAACCAAATCAAAAGAAAGGACTACAAACGAATAATGACTATTTATTCCAATGTATTGACAGGTTATAATGGTGATGAAATTACCAAGCAAATTGGTGCTGAATTGAAATCCTATCAATTGCCCAAAGGAATTACCTATTCGTTCTCTGGTGTGCAAGAAGAACAAGGCAAAAACCAAAGTTTCTTGATGTTTGCATTATTCTTAGCCATGGCCGGAATTACAATTATCATTGTGCTTCAGTTCAACTCGATTTCAAAAACATTGGTGATATTGTTTACTGTCTTGTTAAGTTTCAGTGGTGTTTTCTATGGTTATGTCATTGCCAATATGGATTTCGTTATCTTGATGACCATGATGGGAATTATTTCCTTAGCTGGAATTGTGGTGAAAAACGGAATTGTATTAATGGATTTCTTCGTATTGCTTTTGGACAAAAAAGTTGCCGATAAAGGAGTTGAAAGCCACAACGATTTATCACTTGACGAAATAAAAGAAATCATTATTGAAAGCGGAAAAAATCGTTTGCGTCCAGTATTATTAACCGCATTAACGGCAGTTTTAGGATTAATACCTTTAGCTATTGGATTGAATTTTGACTTCTTCGGTTTAATAACCGATTTGAATCCACATTTATATATGGGTGGTGATAATGTGATTTTCTGGTCGCCATTGGCTTGGACCATTATTTTCGGATTGACTTATGCTACTGTATTAACTTTAGTGATGGTTCCAGTAATGTTCTTCCTAGTGAAACGAACTAAGTACTGGATTCGTGATAGTAGAGGATTGTAATTTCTATTTTATAAAAAATGCACCAAATAGTATTTCACTTTTTGGGGCATTTTTACTAATATTCATTTCATACCAGAAAACTTTAGTTCAATAAATACAATTTGAATAATTTTATTTCCATTTTAATGTTTCCATTAACCGTTGCATGTCATTTTTCACATAACTTTCGGCAGGAAAAATAGAATCAAAATTGGGCTTTGCATAAAAATATACTGAACCCGTTACAAAATGTTTGATACTATCTGTGGCATAAAACAAAGAATTTGTAGCCGCATTTCCTGTAACATTATACAACATTCCATAAACTTTTTTATCTGGATTTATGTAGCGTTGTTCCATGATTTGATCCGCTTTTTGGGTATGTAATTTGTAAGTCAAGTTTTGTGCATCTCTCAATAAAGAACTGATGTCGTTGTTTACTGTTTTATATGTGAGGTAAATGGTTGCTTTCATTTTTGGATAATGGATTGAAAAACCGCAGTTTTTATCTTCTTTTATAATAGCATCATCATTCATTTCAAATTCAAACGGACAATGATTACTGAAATAAGCATAATTTGCTTCAGGATAATCCAATCTCAGTTGGCTTGCAGGTTTTGGCAATACATCATCTTTACAACCAACCATAAATAATAGGAGCTGAAGAACAGACAAAATACCAACTATTTTTTTTACCATTTTTTATTATTCTAAAGTTACTTTAATTTGTTTTATTCTTTTTTTATCAACTGATTCAATGGTGAAATATACATTTGAAAAATGAATTTTTTGCCCTTTTTTGGGGAAGTTACCTAAAATTTCCAAAATAAATCCAGCCAAAGTTTCTGCTTCTCCTTTTCTATTTTCAAAAGCTTCTTCGTCAACAGCAACAATTCGGTAGAAATCTTTTAAATTTATTTTGCCTTCAAACAGAAAATTTTTGTCGTCAATTTGAGAATAATTCAAATTTTCATCATCAAACTCATCCGAAATATCACCAACAATTTCTTCAATAACATCTTCAAGCGAAACTAGACCAGATGTTCCTCCATACTCATCAACTACGATAGCCAAATGACTTTTTTTGCTTTGAAAATCTTTTAATAAGTCATCAAGCTTTTTGTTTTCGGGAACAAAAAATGGCTCACGTATTAGTTTATTCCAGTCAAACTCTTTTTTGTGAATATGTGGAATTAAATCTTTAACAAATAAAAGTCCTTCTATATGATCAATGCTTTCCTTATAAATAGGAATTCTAGAATATCCTTTGTCTATAATTTTTGTATAAATTTCAGCAAAAGTTTCTTCTATTTCTAAAGCAAAAATATCAATCCTCGGACTCATCACTTGTTTGGTATCTGTATTTCCGAATGACACAATTCCCTCAAGAATTTTATGTTCATCTGATGTAGTATCATCCGAAGAAGTAAGTTCCAAAGCTTGTGACAATTGATCAACAGAAATATTTGATTTTTGTTTTGCTAATTTTTCATGTAAAAAAACAGTCACTGCGCGCATTGGAATACTGATAGGCGAAAGTAACTTATCAAGAATTGCTAGTGGATTGGCAATAAATTTTGCAAATTTTATATTATTTCTACTCGCATACACTTTGGGTAATACTTCACCAAACAATAAAATAAGAAAGGTTATCAGGATAACTTCAACAACAAATTTGAGCAATGGCGATGCAATGGCTTCAAAAATAGTGTTTCCAACAAACGAAAAAATAATGACAACACCTATATGACTAAAGTTATTGGCAACTAAAATTGTAGCTAATAATTTTTTGGGTCGCGATAGTAAATTGGAAATTAAATTAGCTTTGGAGGAATCTTCCGCATATAAAACTTTTAAATCTTTTTGAGTTAGCGAAAAAAGTGCAATCTCCGAAGCAGATACCATGGCAGAACAAAACAACAGAAAAATAATTCCTATACTTCCAAAAAGCAAGTGTGTGTCAATGTTGGCAAGTAAATTTAAACTGGGCTCAGAGTCCAAAGGAGAAAGGGTTAGTTAAACAATATTAATAAGTTAAATCGTTTTCAGGATTTGACGGGCTTGGGGTTTCAAAATTAGTGTTTTTTGATTCCAAATTTTGAACAGATTTAACACCTTCAAGTTCTTTTTTTGTGGTCAAAAAGGTAAACTCCGTAACTTGAATTTCTGTTGTGTACTTTGTAGTTCCATCTTCTGCTTGCCATTGACGCGATTTAATTCTTCCTTCAACGAATATTTTATCGCCTTTAGATAAATATTTTTCGCAAATTTCTGCTGCTTTATTTCGCACTACTAAATTATGCCACTCAGTAGAAGTGATTTTTTCATTGGTTTGCTTGTTAATATAAACTTCATTGGTAGCTAAAGGAAAGCGTCCAATGCAATTTCCTCCTTCAAAGTAATGCATTTTTACCTCGTCGCCAAGATGTCCAATTAACATAACTTTATTTAATGTACCGTTCATTTTTAATGTATTTGTTTCCTTCAAATTTAGTACTTTTTTTGAAATCTAAAACTATTGATTGGAAATAAAATTAAAAATCACAATTGGGAAAGGCATTTTTTTGACTGACTCCCAGTCGATTCCGTTTTCAATTTTACCATTAACTTTTATTTTCCAAAATTTAATATTCAAATGTTGGTGAGAGAGTTTATGAACAATAGTTTGAGGATTAAAAAGTTGTATGTTTTGAATAGAGTTCTTTATAAAATTTTGATTTTTAATTAAAGCAAGTATGTTCTCTTCGGTTTCAATAATTTCGGTTTCTAATAAAGGAAACTCATATAAATTGTGCCAAATTCCTTTTTGGGTTCGTTTATGAATCAAGGTGTTATTGTCTATATCAGAAAAAACCAAATAATTAAAGTACCGATGTCTAACCTTCAATTTTTTTGACTTCACAGGAAGTTGTGCAACTTTTTTCTTTTGTAAGGCAAGGCAACTATCATTAAAAACACAATTTTGACAATCGGGATTCTTGGGTACGCACAGCAAAGCGCCAAACTCCATAATCGCTTGATTGAACTCATTCGCTTTTCCTTTGGGCAATAATTCAGAAGCTAATTGTGTAAATTCCTTTTTACCGCCAGCAGAAGCTATATCGGTTTCAATATCAAAATAGCGTGATAAAACTCTAAAAACATTTCCGTCAACAACAGGCACATTTTCATTATAGGCAAATGAAGCAATAGCAGCGGCTGTATATTCGCCTACACCTTTCAATTGTAATAAATCGTTGTAGGTTTTAGGAAATTCACCCTTCAATTCAAACGCTATTTGCTTTGCTGTTTTGTGTAAATTTCTGGCTCTCGAATAATATCCCAATCCTTGCCAGAGTTTTAATACTTGCTCTTCGCTAGCATTAGCCAAATCAAAAACGGTTGGAAATGCTTCTGTAAAACGAAGAAAAAAAGGCAGTCCTTGAGCCACTCGCGTCTGTTGGAGCATTATTTCGGAAAGCCAAATTATATACGGATTAGTACTGTTGCGCCAAGGCAAATCACGCTTGTTTTGTAAATACCATTGGATTAATGTTTTAGAGAATCTCATAGTTAAATTATGGTTAGCAAAAATAAATCTTTATGTTATTAAATTTTAATAGATTATGCTTGAAATATTGTTTTTTTAATTCATATATTTGCAACCTCAAAAAAATTACATAATAACATTAAATAAGAAAGAAAATGACGAAAGCAGATATCGTAGCAAAGATTTCAGAAAAATTAGGTCTTGAAAAAGGAGATGTTCAAGCAACAGTAGAAGCGTTTATGGAAGAAGTAAAAACTTCTTTAGAAACAGGAGACAATGTTTATTTAAGAGGGTTTGGTAGCTTTATTATTAAAACGAGAGCTGAAAAAACAGGAAGAAACATTTCTAAAAACACCACCATAAAAATTCCTGCACACAATATTCCAGCATTTAAACCTGCAAAAGTATTTGTAGAAGCTATAAAAACTAATACTGAAGTAGCAGTATAAACTCATTTATTAATAATAAAAACACCAACCTATGCCAAGTGGTAAAAAAAGAAAAAGACATAAGGTAGCAACGCACAAGCGTAAAAAAAGAGCGAGAGCTAACCGTCACAAAAAGAAAAAGTAGTTCGTAACTACTTTTTCTTGTTTTTAAAAAATCGTTCATTGAAATTGAAATTTAGTAATCAGTGGTCAGTAATTAGTAGTCAGTTACTGTATACTAAAAACTGTAAACTGAACACTATTTTTCGCCGGGTAAACAATACCTGTTTAAAAATATTTAATCCATCTGTAGCAAACAGTTTATGGTTGATGGTTTAGAGTTTATGGTTAATAACTATAAACAACAAACCTCAAACTACAAACCTCAATACAGATAAAAATTTACAACATGAATAAAGAATTAATCATCCGTAGTGGTGAAGATGCTGTAGATTTTGCCTTATTAAAAGATGGAAAACTAATTGAATTACACAAACAAGAAGAAACAAGCAACTTTCAGGTTGGCGATATTTTTATTGCTAAAATCAGAAAACCAGTTGCTGGCTTAAATGCTGCTTTTGTAAATGTTGGCTACGAAAAAGATGCCTTTTTGCATTATCAAGATTTAGGTCCTAATTTAGCTTCTTATGTGAAATTCATAAAACTTGTAAGCGCAGGTAAATTAAAAGATTTCTCCCTAAAAAACTTCCAGTTTGAAAAAGAGATTGATAAAAATGGTTCAATATCAGAAATTCTGAGTGCCAATCAATCTGTATTAGTACAAGTGGTCAAAGAACCTATTTCTACCAAAGGCCCTAGAATAAGCACAGAGCTTTCATTCGCAGGACGATTTGTAGTTTTAGTTCCGTTTTCGGATCGCGTTTCTATTTCTCAAAAAATAGAATCAAAAGAAGAAAAAGACCGACTTAAAAAACTAATGCAATCTATCAAACCAAGAGGTTTTGGTGTTATTGTGAGAACAGTAGCAGAAGGCAAAAACATAGCCGAATTAGAAAAAGATTTGCAAAACCTACTAGCCAGGTGGTTTGCAATGAGTAAAAAATTACCAACTGCTCATCATCCGTCCAAGATTTTGGGAGAGCTTAATAAAGCTTCTTCTATTTTAAGAGACGTTTTTAACGATACTTTTACCAGTATCCAAATTGATGATGAAGAGTTGTACGAAGAAACAAAGGAGTATTTAGCCGAAATAGCTCCCGAGAAACAAAAAATTGTTAAGTTTTATCAATCGAAAGACACACCATTGTTTGAAAAATATCATATCGAAAGACAAATAAAGACTTCTTTTGGCCGAACAGTATCAATGAGCAAAGGCGCTTATTTGATTATAGAACACACCGAAGCACTTCACGTTATTGACGTGAATAGTGGAAACCGTTCTAACAAAGCCAATAATCAAGAGGACACTGCTATGGAAGTAAATATGATTGCTGCCGCCGAAATCGCAAGACAATTACGTCTCCGGGATATGGGCGGAATTATTGTAGTCGATTTTATCGACATGAAAGACCCAGACAATCGACAAGTGTTATTCAATTTCCTTAGAGAGGAAATGAGCGATGATAAAGCCAAACACAAAATCTTACCGCCTAGTAAATTTGGATTAGTACAAATAACAAGACAACGCGTAAGACCAGAAGTAAATATTGAAACAAGAGAAGAAAATCCTAATAATTTGAGCGGTGATGTAGATGCGCCAATTCAGATTATTGATAAGATTAATTTTTCTCTTGAAAAGATTGTAAAAGACCACAAGAAAGTGAAATTGAATGTTCACCCATTTGTGGCAGCATACCTTAAAAAAGGTTTTCCATCATTACGCTCAAAATGGTTTTTTGAGCATAAAAAATGGGTGAAAATCATACCTCGTGACGCTTACACGTATCTGGAATATCATTTCTTTGACGACAAAGGAGAAGAGATTTCAGAAAAATAAAAGAAACCGCCTCGTTACTATGATGAGGCGGTTTTTTTGTGACTATTTGTCTTGTCCTGAAATAGCGATACACAAAAAGTATCCTTATGGAAAAACATTTACAAAGTCGCTATGTAAAGCGCACCCAAAAAGACTACACTATGTCTTTTAAATTGCAGATTGTTCAAGAAATAGAACGCGGCAAGCTATCAACAACAGAAGCAACAAAGAAGTATGGAATTCAATGTAGAAAGACAGTTGTGCAATGGTTAAGAAAATATGGTAACTTTGATTGGGAAAATCAAACACCATCAAATATGCCAAAATCTCCAGAACAAAAAATAATGGAACTAGAAGCAAAAGTCAGGCTACTAGAAAAGCAGAAAACATTTTTAGAACAACAAGCTTTTGTTGCTGATAAGAAAGCCATCATTTTTGATATGATGATTGATATTGCAGAAAAAGAATATCAAATCGACATCCGAAAAAACTCATCACCCGAACAATCGACCACTTTAAAGAACAACAAAAACAAACAGTAATGTTTGCCTGTACTTTGTTCGGGATAGATAGACAGGTTTATTATCGAAAAATAAAACGACGCATTATCAAACAAGATAAAGCACAATTGGTAGTGAATATGGTTTTAGAAATCAGGACACAAATGCCTAGAATTGGCTCAAAAAAGTTGTATTATTTACTAAATCAAGATTTAAAAATACTAAAAATAGGAAGAGATAAATTTATCGATATTCTTAGAGCCAATCATTTATTAATGCTACCAAAACGTTCTTATCATATTACTACAAACTCACACCATCGCTTTAGAAAGTATAAAAATCAGTTGCTGGATTTGCAAATAAACAAGCCAGAACAAGTTTGGGTATCTGACATTACTTATATTGGAAAAAGAGAAAAACCTTGTTATTTAAGTTTAATAACAGATGCTTATTCTAAGAAAATCGTAGGTTATAATGTATCTGATAATTTAAACACCGAAAGCAGTTTGGTTGCATTAAGATTAGCTATAAAACATAGGATAAATAAAGAAATGCCATTAATACATCATTCAGATAGAGGATTACAATATTGCGCTAATGAATATCAAAAAATACTAAATAAAAATGAAATTCAACCTAGCATGACTCAAAACTCTGATCCATATGAAAATGCCGTGGCAGAAAGAATAAATGGTATATTAAAGCAGGAATTTTATATTGATAAATACAATAAAGACTTACCTATTATGAAACAAATAATAAAAGAAACTGTGGATATTTATAATGAAAAAAGACCTCATTTATCTAACCATATGCTAACGCCAAATCAAATGCATCAGCAAAACAAACTAACAATGAAAACCTATAAAACTAAAAACAGCATCAAAAACGTTTTTGATGCTGTTTAATTTATCTATTTTTGTCTAATAATCTGTATCGATTATTTAGGACGGGACA
>Ga0208853_1000595_pt1 | contig 10893 bp, 12 predicted proteins | sample LakMenEpi03Oct11_FD_150667 | JGI IMG/M metagenome (GOLD analysis project Ga0208853, IMG submission 150667) | Freshwater microbial communities from Lake Mendota, WI - 03OCT2011 deep hole epilimnion (SPAdes) | ecosystem: Environmental > Aquatic > Freshwater > Lake > Epilimnion/Euphotic zone ... | reverse complement strand
GATTTCATTAATTTTTTTGTTTAAAAGGTTTAACAGTTTAAAGGTTTAAATTTGTTGATTTTTACTGAACACTAATTACTCTAAACTGACCACTTTGTTAACACTCCACGCTTCGGGTTTATCGTTGAATAATTTTTTGGTAAATGTCCAAACTTCGTCAAATAACGCCGATTTTCTGTAATTTTCCAAATCAGCTTCGGTTTCCCAAAAACTATAGGTAAAAAATAGACACGGATTATTTTTATCCTGATACAATTCTAAAAAACGATTGCCTGTTGCACCACGAATTTTATCTTTCATTAATTCAAAATTTTCCAAAAACTTCGGAATATTTTCTTCGTGGAAACTCATTTTTACTATTCTGATGAACATAATTTTCTTCTAACTATTAATAAAAGAATTAACTATATTTAGCTTAAAACTGCTATTACTATTGAATTGCCCGTTTGAAGACATAATTTGGTTGTGATACAATTTGAAATACATATATCATTTTCGGTTTCATATTTGAAACTTACAATCGTGTTTAAAATTTCAAATCCTAATAAAAAAAAACATCTAAAATAGAAAATATTACTAAAATGTAAAATGTTGCTTTTTTCAATTTGAACATTAGTCTATTTTCTATTTTCTATTTTCTTTTCTCTAATGCTTAAAATCAATCGTCACCACATCTCTATAATTCAAACCTAATAAGCTATTGGCCGAACCCACATTGTCTGGATTACTTCTAAAAATGGCAATTTCGAGAAACCCCGATTCGTTAAAAATAGCCAATTTTTCGCCTTCACGCTCTTTAATTGTGTATGTGTCTGAAATAATATCAGAATATTTCGAAAAAATAGTTTTGATTGGAAATATTTTTTTATTTCTTTGAATACCCAGTTCATAAGTACGACCAAAAGTAATCTCATATGGACGACCTTTTCCGGTTTCCAAAAACAGAGTTTTAGAAATATTTGTCACTACATTACCATAATTATCAATATAAATTACATACCCTTTTATTTGGTTATCCAGAACTATTGCTTGTAGTTCAGTAACTTCTTTTATTTTTTTAATTTCTTTACCAATAACGTTAAGCAAACCACCTTTGGCTAAATGACAAGCTATTTTTACAAACACATCCAAATCGGTCGCATCACTTGGCAATCGGTCGTGGATATTTATGGCAACTATTTTTTGAGGAACAATCTTTTGAATTAGCATACTCAAAATTCCATTATCGGCACAAATGAAGTATTGGTCATTCCATTGCATAGCAATGTGTATGTTTTCCGAATTCAATTCGATGTCAACACCAATCAAATGTACAGTTCCTTTAGGAAAACTGCTGTAAGCTGCACTTATTATATAAGCTGCTTCAGCAATATTAAAAGCGTCAATATCATGTGAAATATCAATAATAGTTGCTTCTCGAAACTCCGATATTATTTTACCTTTTAAAGCACCCACAAAGTGGTCTTTTAATCCATAATCGGTTGTTAAGGTAATTATTGACATAAATTGTTTATAACTTAGTAGAAACAGAAATTTAAAATTGTAAAACCTATTCTATTATTTAATTAAATTTGAATGCAAAGCTAATAATTATATAGCTAATTATTTTAATTTAATACTACTGCTTTTGAACGAACGTATCATTGAATTACACGACATTGCTCCGAAAGAATTTTGGGGCGCTCAAGATACACATCTTGAAACTATTAAAAGGTATTATCCAAAACTTAAAATTGTAGCGCGAGGAACAACACTTAAAGCTTTTGGCGAAAAAGAAGAACTCGATGAGTTTGAAAATCGCTTCAATCGCTTGATGTTGCATTTTACTCGCTATAATAATATTGATGACAATGTCATTGATAGAGTGATACATAGCAATTCTCACGAAGAGCAACGTATGCCGGATAGTGATAAAATTCTAGTACATGGAATAGGAGGAAAGCTTATCAAAGCGATGACACCTAACCAACAAAAAATGGTGGATATTATACAAAAGAACGACATGATGTTTGCTGTTGGTCCAGCTGGAACTGGGAAAACCTATACAGGAGTTGCCTTAGCTGTAAAAGCACTAAAAGAAAAACAAGTAAAGAGAATTGTCCTTACCCGTCCAGCGGTAGAAGCGGGAGAAAATCTTGGTTTCTTACCAGGAGACATGAAAGAAAAACTTGATCCTTATATGCAACCATTGTATGATGCATTACGCGACATGTTGCCTCCACAAACTTTAGAAGACTATATTCTGAAAGGAATTATTCAAATAGCACCATTAGCATTCATGCGTGGTAGAACATTGGATAATGCTTTTGTAATCTTAGACGAAGCACAAAATACAACTCATTCGCAAATGAAAATGTTTTTGACTCGTATGGGTAAAAATGCAAAGTTCATTATTACTGGTGATCCAGGTCAAGTAGATTTACCACGAAGAACCATTTCGGGTTTGAAAGAAGCTATCTTGGTTTTAAAAGATATTGAAGGAATTGGTATTATTTATCTTGATGACAAAGACATTGTTCGCCACCGTTTAGTAAAAAAGGTAATCGATGCTTACAAGAGCATTGAGAATAATGATTACTAGACAACAATTTGTCATATTGACTAAGGAAGAAACCTAAGCCCTATCAAATGTAGTTTGATAGGGTTTCTTTTTATTTTGGATTAATCATCAAAAAAAGAAACATTTAATTATCATAGATTTTTCAACCATTGTTTGAAATCTACAAAATTCATTTTTAATGTATAAATTATATTTAATTGGGTATCATTATTTTCTAATCTATTCCCATCATATACATAATATATTTGTCCATCTATATCTTGAATGTCAAGGTGATGCATTCCTGCATTAAATTCGGGTATGTTTTTTTGTCTTTTTAGAAAGAGATTTTTTATTTTTTCTACGTGATAATTTGATTTATTAAATTTGAATTTATATAAAGAAATTCCATATCCATATCCATGACTTGAGTTTTGAACGGGTAATATCAACCCATTTTTTGTATTATAAAATCTTCCTCCTGGTCGAGATTCAGATCCCATTAAAGGGTTAGGGTTTTTGTGAAGTTTCCAATCTCCAAATAACGAATTTGAAGTGTATAGTTGCATCGTTAAATTTGCATCAGACCCTGCAATTATATTTAATGTATCAGACAAAAAGATTGATGGATCTTTTAGTTTTATATTTGAAATTAAAGTATCACATATTTTCCAATTATATGGAAATTTTTCTGCTTTGTAAAGAAGTACATTATCTGCTGCTTGAGTCTCAGGAATCATGTAATACTCGTTTTTGTATTTAAAAACTTGAGGATAAGATAGATGAAATTTTTCTTTTAATACAGTGCCATTATAGTTATAATTATATCCATCTGTTGATGTTAATAAACCAATTTTGGCAGGATGAATATTTTTTATTTTATGTTCAAAGAAAATGTAAAAAGTATCTTTTTCTTTTACAAAAAATGGATCAGCCATAAATTGGGTTGAATCGTTATCAGTATTCAGTTTTTCAAATGAATATATTTTATTTTTAGATACCGGGATGGAATCTGGATACTCTGTGGAAAACCCATATCCCATTGACCACGGTCCGCAAATATTGGCAAAGAACGGTATTCTAGTATTCAAATAAAGTATGAGACAAACAAATAAAACTAGCACTATAAATACTTTTTTTCTCATAAACTTTTAATTTACAATCTTGGTTAATTTGCAATATTACAATTTTATATAGTTAATCTATAAGTTGTCTATCATTTCAAAACAAATTACTTTTGCACCATAACAAAAAAATTAAATGAATACTTTAACCACAACAAATTTCAATTTCCCAAATCAAAAAACGGTTTATCGAGGCAAAGTTCGGGAAGTGTATAACATCAATGATGAGTTGTTAGTAATGATAGCAACTGACCGACTTTCTGCCTTTGATGTCGTAATGCCAAAAGGAATACCTTACAAAGGACAAATTCTAAATCAAATTGCGACTAAATTTATGGATTTGACAAAAGATATTGTCCCTAATTGGCTCATCACATCACCAGATCCAAATGTAGCAATTGGTTATCTATGTGAACCTTTTAAAGTTGAAATGGTTATTAGAGGTTATCTTTCTGGTCACGCTGCTCGTGAATATGCTTTGGGAAAAAGGATTATTTGCGGTGTAGCGATGGAAGAGGGTTTGAAAGAAAATGATAAATTTGGAACGCCAATAATAACTCCAACCACCAAAGCTGATAATGGTTCTCATGACGAAGATATTTCTCGTGAAGCTATTTTAGCAAAAGGAATTGTTTCAGAAGAAGATTATCTGGTATTAGAAAAATATACCCGTGCTTTATATCAAAGAGGAAGAGAAATAGCGGCCAACAGAGGTTTGATTTTGGTAGATACTAAATATGAATTTGGTAAAACAAAAGATGGAGTTATAGTACTTATTGATGAAATTCACACACCAGATTCGTCACGTTATTTTTATGCAGATGGTTATCAAGAACGACAGGACAAAGGAGAAGAACAAAAACAATTGTCAAAAGAATTTGTTAGGCGTTGGTTAATTGAAAACGGTTTTCAAGGAAAAGAAGGACAACAAATTCCAGTCATGACAGATGAATATATTGAAACAGTATCAGAGCGTTACATTGAATTGTATGAAAAAATCTTAGGAGAGAAGTTTGTGAAAGCTGATATATCAAATATTAATGAGCGCATTGAACAAAATGTTTTACAGTTTTTGAAACACTGAATACCTAATTGTTAAAGAGTAAGCCACGCAAAAGCGTGGTTTTTTTATGACCTTTTGTTAAATATTTGTTATAACATACTTTCTAGTGCAACAAAAATCTTTCTTGACACGACTTATGGATATAATTAAAAAAATTATTAAAATAATCATTATGAAATTAATCAAACTAATTATAATTAATCAAAAATCTCATTTTAACTTGAAAAATGGTTTATTTGCTTACAATAATAACGCAATAAACATCTTATAAGTTAAAAAAATGTTAAATTTAAGTACTATGCAATACAAGATACATTATTATGGATATATATTTGCATAGGATATTAATAAGCATAATAAAATAATCAATAAAACAATTCATCTATAAAAAACAACAGTTCAGAAATTTTAAATTTTACAAGAGTTATCACAAAACTAATTTTACACCAGAATTCAATCAAAACATTAAATAATAAAAATTAAAAAATTAATCATCATGAAAACAACAATCATTTTTTTAGGAGTAGCAGCTTTAAGTTTTACAAATACAATTGCGGCTAATGAGTTGAAAGAACAAACTTTTGACAAACAACAAGAATTTACAGCAGTGGTTCTTGAAAATATTTTACAAGAAAACGGGCAATTTGCTAAAAATCAAGAGTTTTCAAAAAATATTGAAGGAATTAACACGAATGACACAGCAATTTTTAATCCAAGTTCTGTGGTAAAATCATCTAATGTAAAAACAGTGGAAGAGATTATTTCAGAAAACAATTTAGTAACCGAATCTAAAGAAGATGTTTATCAACCAATAACCTTGGAAAAAACCATTGAAGATAGCATTATAGAGTTTAATCAAATTATTGAAAGTACAATTTCAAATGAAGTTTATCCTTTAGATTTAGAAGTAATCAATAGTAAACAAGCTATAAATACTTATGAATTTAGAAGTAAAGATGCCTTGAAATCATAAAGAACTAGAATAAAAAAAAAGTCCCAAAACAATTAAGTTTAGGGACTTTTTTTATTTATAACTAACCTCTTAATTTCCTGAAATATCACCAGAACCAACAACGTTTGAATCGATAATTTTAGGATTTCCTTTGTATTGAATATTTCCGCTTCCGGCTACTTTAGCAATAAGATTATTGGTGCAATTCACTTCAAGACTTCCTGAACCAGCAACAGCAACGTCAGCATTTTGAGATACTAATTTTGTGCAATTCAAATCACCTGAACCAGCTGTTTTAGCTTCTAAATTTTCTGCTGTTCCTGAAAGTTTTAAGTTACCTGACCCTGCTATTTTTGCTACAATATTTTTTACATTAATTTCTAGAGCGCAATCACCAGAACCTGCCATTTTTGCTTCAAAATCTGTTGCGTTTATAGCATTTTTTGTAATCATATTTCCAGAACCTGCAAACGATATTTCGCTAATTTCTTCAAAAGGAATTGTAATAGTGATGTCTTGTTTGTAATCATAGCTTCTGTTTTTTTCAAAATACACTTTTAATTCGTTTCCAATTACTTCAGTAACGATGTGACTTATTATATTTTCATCGCCTTTTATGGTTATTGTTCCTTCTTTTCCAGAGACTAATTCAACATTGAATGAACCTCCTGTTGAAATATTATCATAGGATTCGGTAGTTCTAGTGATTGTAGTTTGAACTCCATTTCCTTTAACCTTTTCTTTATCCCAATTTTGAGCACTTGCAATTGAAATGCTAATTAATACTAGTGATACTGTTAGTTTTCTCATTGTTATTTTGTTAAAAGTTGAACGTTTCCGTAATTTATTGTGATACTTATTTTAGATTTTCCTTGACTAATATGATACGCTGTGTAAGATTTTGAAGTGTTTTTTTCTGATTTTAAGGTATATTTTAATCCTACATTATCAATAAACGAACCATATTTTAGACTTACATTGATGTCAAATATATACTCTGATGCGCATGTTATTTTAGAATTGGAATAATTCCCATTGATTGAAATGGCATCGGTTTTATTTGAAGCAGAAAATTGGATATCGCTATAATTTGAATTTACAATTAATGAGTTTCCGATTTCACCTAATTTTAGGGTGAGATAATTTCCATCAATGGCAATTTTTTGAATTGATTTTGAATTGATTTTGGTATAATTTGAAGATAAATTCAAACTTCCAACATTTTGAAAACTAAGTGTATTATAATTTCCTTCAATGTTAATTTGATTTACTTTCTGAAAATCAACCTCAGAATACTGACTTTGTAAATTAATTTTATCAATAGAGTTTATGCTTGAATTTGGTGCATAGGCAATACTTATATTATTAGTTTTATTGTTAAATTGGCCTAAAATGATACTTCCATACTTACATTCAATTGCCGAACTTCCGTTAAGTTTGTCTACAGAAATGTTGCCATATTTATTGTCCAAATCAATGCTTCCATTTCGTGGAATTTTTACCACATAATTTATTTCATAACTTATGTTATTGCCTTTCCATTCTATAGTTGTAAAAATGGTTTCGGCTGAAACTTTGCTTATTGTTGCAGCAAAATCAACATCAATTGTATTGATTCGTTCGTTAATTTTTTTTTCGTTGTTTCCAGAAACTTTAATATTAACTTGAATCGAAATTTTGTTTTCATCCCATAAATACACATTTATATTCCCATAGGAATTGGTGATTTTTACTTGTGCATCATCGTTAACCAAATAGGTTTTTGAGATGTTTTTTTCTTTATTGTAGGCGTGTTTTTCTTCTGATGCATATCCAAAAATTGGAAGAAATGTAAAGAAAAAAAGTAATTTATGAATGTTTTTCATCTTCAATATTATTTATTTTATTAATGTCTTCAACCTGTTCTAAAACCGATTTAATAAAGGAAATTCGAGTTTGCATATTGGTTATCATAGCATACAATATTTGTTTATTTTCGCCATTTTTTCCTATTTCTTCCTTCAATTTTTGATAATCTTTTTCAAGTACTTCCATTTGAATTAGCGCATCGTTTATTATCTCTTCATTCTGTTTGCTTTGTTTCTTCTTAAGTTGGTCTAATTCAGAACGAATTATGGAAGAAAAATAATCATGTGTTTCCTGGACTTGAGGAGAAAAAGTAACTTCTTGGATTTCTTTTGGTGCATAATTCATATAAAAAAATCCAAATCCTAATAGTAGTGAAGCTGCTATGGACAATGGAAGCCATTTATTTCTCTTCTTTTTAGATTTTTGTTTTCTTAATTTATAAATAAATCTTTTTTCATGACCTTCATTAGGAATTTCAAAATCCCAATCTTCATAATTTTCAAATAATTCTTTCAATTTATTATTAGTTTTCATGGTGTATTTAATTTTGTTCTCAAACTTACTTTTGCTCTGCTCATTATCGTTCTACAATTTTCGTAGCTTATATTTAATATTTGTGTAATTTCTTCTAAATCATAACCTTCAATAAAAAATAAGGTCAAAATGATTTTGTAATTTGGTTTCAAACTTTGAATTTTATTTATGACTGTTTCGACCTTCAGTTCACTGTACGAAGCCAAATCTTCAGTATCCAAATCAATCACAGTTGTGTTTTCAGTCAGTGTTTCAATTTGATACTTTTTCGATTTTTTAAATTCATCTATACTTTTGTTTATTACAATTTTTTTTAACCAAGCACCAAAAGTTACTTTTCCACTATACGAATCTAATTTTGTAAACGCTTTCAAAAAACTTTCCTGCATTATATCTTCTGCCAGTGCATGGTCATTAACAATCCTGAAAGCTACATTAAACATTGATTTATAATACTTATTATAAATTGTTAATTGCGCTTTTTCATTGTTTTCCTTACACTGATTTAGAAGAAAACTGATGTCTAATTCTTGGTTTTTCAATTTGCTTGGTTAACTATTCTTAATCAAAGACAGTAACAGTTTTTAAATGTTACAGTTTTAAAATAAATATTTTTTAAAACAAAAAAATCCAGTTAATAATTCTGGATTTTTTTACATACTAATTGCCAATAAGAGATTATGACGTTTTATTCAAAATATGAAAAATTATGTTCAGATTCAATTCTCAGCAAACTCTCATAAATCAATTTAATCACATTTTCCACATCATCACGATGAACCATTTCAACTGTAGTGTGCATATACCGCAATGGGAGTGAAATTAGTGAGGAAGGCACGCCACCATTACTATAAGCAAAAGCATCGGTATCTGTTCCAGTTACTCTGGAGGTTGCATGACGTTGAAAAGGAATTTTATTTTTTTCGGCAGTGTCCACTATTAAATCTCTTAAAGTATTGTGAACTGCTGGCGCATAAGCAATAACTGGTCCTTTTCCCATTTGTAAATCGCCTTCAATTTTCTTTTCTATCATTGGAGTAGTGGTGTCATGACAAACATCAGTCACTATAGCAACATTTGGTTTGATAGTTTGCGTAATCATTTCGGCACCACGAAGCCCAATTTCTTCTTGAACAGAGTTGATAATGTACAATCCAAAAGGAAGTTTCTTTTTGTTTTCTTTCAACAAACGCGCTACTTCTGCAATCATAAAACCTCCCATTCTGTTATCAATTGCTCTGCAAACAAATTTATTACCATTCAAAATCATAAATTCGTCAGGATATGTAATCACACAACCAACATGTACGCCTAATTTTTCTACTTCTTCCTTTGTTGAACATCCACAGTCAATAAATATATTATGTAATGTGGCATTTTCTTCTTTACCTCGATTTCTGGTGTGAATTGCAGGCCATCCAAATACTCCTTTTACAATTCCTTTTTTTGTGTGAATGTTTACCCTTTTTGAAGGGGCAATTTGGTGGTCAGAACCACCATTTCTAATAACATAAATTAATCCTTCAGCAGTGATATAATTTACATACCATGAAATTTCGTCTGAATGTCCTTCGATAATTACTTTATATTTAGCACCCGGATTGATAACTCCTACCGCACTCCCATAAGTATCTGTAATAAAGGTATCAACATAGGGCTTTAAATAATTCATCCAAATTTTTTGTCCGTTAGATTCATATCCTGTCGGGGAAGCATTATTTAAATAGTTTTCTAAAAAAGAAAGAGATGATTTAGTAAGTATTGATCTAGTAGCCATAAATATTTTTTTGCTAAAATATAAATTTGGCATTACAGTTGTTAAGGATATTCTATATTTTTACACTAATAATTATTAAACATGAGAAAGTTGTTTTTTTTCATTTCTGTATTACTGCTATCATTATCATCAAAAGCACAAATTAAAACAGATTCTATTCCAAAAAAAGAGCTAAGTATTGAAGAGCTCGATACCATTCTTGATGAACCAATCCAATTAGAAGAAGTTATTGTCTACAAAGAAAAATTAACTCCAGAAGAAAGAAAACAGTTTCTTCTTCTTCAAAATAGAGTTTATAAAGTTTATCCCTTTGCTAAGACCGCAGCAGAACGATTGACAGTTTTAAATAAAAATATGGACAAAATGAAAACCAATAAAGAGAAAAAGAAGTATTTTAAAATTGTAGAGGATTATATGGAGAACGAATTTACAGGACAATTAAAGAAACTATCTCGCAAACAAGGGCAAATATTGGTAAAGTTAATATACCGTCAAACAGGTTATACTACATTCGACCTTATAAAAGATCATAAAAATGGATGGAAAGCTTTCTGGTCAAACAATACGGCAAAACTGTTTGATATCAATCTAAAAACAAAATACCTTCCCTACGAAGTAAACGAAGATTTCCTCATTGAATCTATTCTAGATAGAGCTTTCAATAGAGGAAGGCTTGTTGCTCAAAAGTCTCCCAATCCAGTAGATATTGATGAACTTACCGACTATTGGCAAAAGAAAGCCAAAAAATAAAATATAATTAATAGATTTTTTTTGGAGCAACACGCTTGGTCTTTATCAATAAATGCAATTCCCGCTTTCCGCTACAATCTTTTTTAAATTCCCACGGGTTTCAACCCGAGGCAATTTAAAAAAGGATTTCCGCTGCACTCGGGGCTATAAGACTAGCCATTTGCCTATCTACAAAGGTTTCAAAAATTTGAAAACCAGCTTCTTAATAAAACTTCATAAAAACCTCAAAAACATTTGGAATGATTGCGATTTAGTACTTATATTTGCCCCCCGCCAAGGGACAAAAGTTCTTATAAAAACCGGAAA
>Ga0208853_1000592_pt1 | contig 10935 bp, 8 predicted proteins | sample LakMenEpi03Oct11_FD_150667 | JGI IMG/M metagenome (GOLD analysis project Ga0208853, IMG submission 150667) | Freshwater microbial communities from Lake Mendota, WI - 03OCT2011 deep hole epilimnion (SPAdes) | ecosystem: Environmental > Aquatic > Freshwater > Lake > Epilimnion/Euphotic zone ... | reverse complement strand
GCTATGCTAGGCGGATTTGTTGCTGTTCATTTTTTAAGTGATGCTTCCAATGTTACTTTAAATCCTAAAACTATTGAACAATTGTCCATAATGGGAATTGATGCTCCAAACGGAAAATTATTGCCTGATGCACTTTTTGGAAGCGAAATATTCCAATCACCCAAAATGATTTTCATCCTGATTATCGGCGGAATATTGATAGGTTTTGGTTCACGTTATGCTGGTGGTTGTACTTCGGGACACGCTATTGCTGGGATGAGTAATTTGCAATTACCTTCTTTAAAAGCGGTGATTGGTTTCTTTATTGGCGGATTGATTATGGCTCATTTTATTTTACCTCTAATTTTCTAAAGCATGAATTTACTAAAATACATAATTGTTGGTTTTATTTTCGGAATTGTTTTAACCAAAACTGAAGCTGTTTCTTGGTACCGAATTTATGAAATGTTTCAGTTTCAATCTTTTCACATGTATGGTATAATCATGACGGCAATAGCCACAGGATTAATTGGTATTCAAATTATTAAAAGAAAGCAATGGAAGGATTTTAACGGAAACACTTTTCATATACAAGATAAAGAAAAAGGAAATACCCGCTATTGGATTGGTGGTATTCTATTCGGACTTGGTTGGGCAATGGTAGGCGCTTGTCCCGGACCAATTTTCATTCTCTTAGGTTCTGGATTTTTGAGTGTTGGATTGATATTGATAGGCGCTCTTTTTGGAACATTTTTATATGGTATTTTAAAAGATAAATTACCACATTAAATAAGTTAATCAGCCAAGCGTCGAAGCTTGATTTTATCTACAATTTTAATCCGCTTGCCAATTAATTCAATTACACCACTTTTGTTCAATTCAGAAAGCAAACGAATGCAACTTTCAGTAGCAGTACCAATCATTCCTGCTAATTCTTCTCTTGAAAGTTGAAGTCTTAGTAGGCCTTCTTTATCGTTACCAAAAGTTTCTTCTAAATAAATAAGTGTTCCTGCTAATCGTTCTTTAACACTCTTCTGAGCCATGTCAACCATTTGGTCATCAGCATCTTTCAAATCACCACAAATGGTTTTCATTACATTCATTGAAAAATCATTATTATGATTAAAGAACTGCATGATTTCGTTTTTGGGAATAAAACAAACTTCCATATCTTCCAGAGCAACTGCACTCAAATTGGCTGGTTCTTCACTAATCATGGAACGTTGTCCTAATAAATCGCCAGGCTTAACTAGTTTTACAATTTGATCTTTGCCATTAGAACTCAGTTTAGAGAGTTTGCAAATACCTTCTTTAATACAGTAAATGCCATTTGTAATTTCACCTTCCTCAAAAATTGGTTCCCCTTTTTTTATGGTATATGATGTTTTGCATTCGGCCATTCTAAGTAATTCTTCTTTTCCCAAAGCTTTGAGAGAACTGAATTGTCTGACGATACATTGTTCACATTTACTCATTAAACAGAAATATTATTTTTCGCTTTACAAATATATTCAAAGCATGACAATTATCATATTTTAATTTTAACCATTGTTCAATCTTTGTGCAAGGTAAAATGAGCAAATTATGAATACATCACAATGTTTCCATTGTGGTAACGAAATCGTACTTAAAGACGAAGTTATTTTTGATGATAAACGTTTTTGTTGTAATGGTTGTAAAACCGTTTATGAAATATTTAGCACTAATGACTTGTCATGCTATTACGATTTTCAGTCTGCACCAGGCGCAACACCACAAGATATTAAGGGTAAATATGATTTTTTAGCCAATGAAAGTATTGTTGACAAACTTTTGGAATTCAATGAAGATAAAACAAATATTGTTTCACTTTACATTCCTCATATACATTGTAGTTCGTGTATTTGGATTTTGGAAAATCTACAAAAATTGCAACTAGGCATAAACACTTCACAAGTAAATTTTCCAGAAAAGAAAGTTAGAATTAATTATAATCCCGAAAAAACATCACTTCAAGAAATTGTAGCCCTGCTTTGTTCTATAGGATACGAACCTTATATCAGCTTAGAAAATTTTGATGAGGGAAAAAAGAAAGTAGACCGTTCACTGATTTATAAAATAGGTGTGGCTTTCTTTTGTTTTGGGAATATTATGTTGCTTTCTTTTCCAGAATATTTTGAAGTCAACGAGTTTTGGATTGACCAATACCGTGATTTTTTTCGTTGGCTTATTTTTGTTTTGGCTTTGCCTGCTTTTATCTATTCGGCTTCTGGATATTATGTTGCTGCTTGGAAAAGTATGAAACAAGGCATGTTAAATATGGAAATCCCTATTGCATTGGGAATTGTAGTGATGTTTATCAGAAGCACTATAGATATCGCTTTTAATTTTGGCCAAGGGTTTTTTGACAGCATGTGTGGCTTGATATTTTTTATGCTATTAGGCAAACTATTTCAGCAAAAGACCTACGATTTTCTATCGTTTGAACGCGATTATAAATCCTATTTTCCTATTGCCATTACCAAAGTTTTACCCAATGGAGAGGAAGAAGCGGTGCAAGTCTACGAAATTAAAAAAGGCGACCGATTGTTAATCCGAAATCAGGAATTAATTCCTGTTGATGGTATTCTTATTTCTCAAAAAGCATCCATTGACTATAGTTTCGTAACGGGTGAAGCCGTTCCTATTGCCAAAAAATCAGGCGATAAAATCTTTGCTGGCGGAAAGCAGTTAGGAAAAGTGATTGAGATGGAAGTACTGTTTTCGGTTTCTCAAAGTTATTTGACCCAATTGTGGAGCAACGATGTTTTCCAGAAAAGGGTGGAGCAAAAGCACAAATCCATTACCGATAAAATCAGTCGCTATTTTACTCCAGCGTTGCTTTTACTGTCAGTAGTATCTTTTCTGTATTGGGTTTTTATTGATGTTGCTACAGCGTTTAATGTCTTTACCGCCATTCTTATTGTAGCGTGTCCTTGTGCTTTAGCATTAACAGCACCTTTCACATTGGGCAACGTTTTGAGAATAATGGGTAATCGAAAACTGTATCTAAAGAATGCAATTGTCATTGAACAATTAGCCAAAGTAAACAGTATTGTGTTTGATAAAACAGGTACTATTACAACCAATAAAAAAACTTCCATAACCTATGAAGGTGACCCATTAAATGTTTTTGAACTGCAATTATTAAATAATGCTTTGCGTGGTTCCAATCATCCTTTGAGCAGAAGGTTGTATGATTTTATTCCAGCTCAAGAAAAAATGGAACCGCTTCGTTTTGAGGAAATTATTGGAAAAGGAATTTATGCCGAATTTAAAGAAGGTACCATAAAATTAGGTTCGTCACAATTCTTGCAACACATGAGTGAAAACACCCATAAGAAAACCAAAGTGCATGTTGAAATTAATGGTGTTTATAAAGGAAGTTATGTTTTCAATAATCAATATAGAAAAGGTTTAGAGCAGTTGTTTGAAAATTTGGCTAAAAATTATAATTTAATAGTATTATCAGGCGATAATGATGGAGAACGCCAAATTTTAGAAAAAATGCTTCCAGAAAACACCACTTTAGTATTCAATCAAAAACCAGAGCAAAAATTAGAATTTATAAGAAAACTACAAGAAGAAGGTAAAAATGTAATGATGATTGGTGACGGATTAAACGATGCTGGAGCTTTGGCTCAGAGTAATGTTGGGATTTCAATTTCCGAAAATGTAAATGTTTTTTCACCTGCTTGCGATGGTATTTTGGATGCCAGTCAATTTGAAAATATCGATTTCTTTTTAGGTTATTCTAAAAATGCTATGAGAACTATTTATATGAGTTTTGGCTTGTCATTACTTTATAATGTGGTAGGATTAACTTATGCTGTGACAGGAAACTTGCTGCCAATTGTTGCTGCTATCATTATGCCATTAAGCACCATTACGATTGTGAGTTTTGTAACGATAATGAGCAATATTTTTGCGAGGAGGAAATGGTAGCAAAAACCATAAAAAAGCATCAATTACTGGAGATTTTTTTTAAACAGTTGGTGGCGTATCATCGCCGTTTTCTCTGCGGGCAATGATTACGGCAACGTTTTTCGAACCGTATGATGGTATTAATCATTTGGGTGTAGTAGCACTGAATTTAAATGGAGTTGAAACGAGCGGTATCGGGGTTTACTTCTTATGTTCGCTACGCTCGGGTGTAAATCCGTGCTATCTTGGATATAATCTTCTCAAAAGTTGTAAATAACTTTATAGTGCTTTTCATAGGAATTGCTGTAAGGCATTCGGTTTGTATTCATCCAATTTCAAGTTTTCTTTCTTCGGTTACTATATTTTTTTCTAAGCTTAAAATAAATATAAACAAGGTAGCAATAAATACAAATGCGATAACAATAAATCTAAATGCAGGAGCAACATAGAAACTGTCGCCCAATAGCAATTAAAAATGAAGTCCATTATTATTTTACACAAAAACGTTTATTAAATATTTGTGTAGGTGAAATCACTTGAATAAGATACAAGCCTTTGCTGTAGCCGCTTACATTAAAATTTGTGTCAAAGGAAGAAGCGCTTTTTTCTATGTTTTCTTGGTAAATAACCTGTCCCATTAAATTAATAATATTGATTGTAAGCTTACCTATGTAACTTGAATTAAGGCTTAAATGTAAGTCTGTTTGAGCGGGATTTGGAAATAGCATTATCCTATCATCTGAAAGATCATTGCTGTTATTGCTGAGAGGAGATTGAAAACATAGCGTTAAAGCAGGACGTTTGGCACTATCTGGAAAATTGCTCGAGCCAAAAATCATACAATTATAATAATCAGATGTTTGGGTTTTTAACATCCACCCATAATTATTTCCAGGATTGTTAATCCATTCCTGAGCAATTGCAGTCACATCAATATTCAAATAATCGTCATAATTTGTAACGCTTTGCGGTAAAGTAACAATATTGGAATTACTCACATTGGGTTGGTTATTCCAATTAACGGTGCTTATTGACCAAGGAGAAACAATTTTTAAAAGTTTGCTGGTGTTATTGGTTCCATGAGTTGGACCAGCTGCGGGATTACCAGTGAGCTGGGCAGGATTTGCAAACAAAGAAAGTGTTGCACTTTGCAAAACAGAGTTTTGTGGAAAAGAAGATAAATCAAATTTAATCAATGACCGCGATTCGCAGGGTGATCCTCCACATGTCCATTGTGATGCACCAAGGTCTGTACTCATTGAGTCGGGCGACAAATAGTTTGGATTACTTCCATAGGAAATATCAATACCGTTTACCGGACCTGGTTTCAAAGTGTTGCAATTGCTAAAGCCATAGGTAATAGTAAGCTTGGGACGCTTATTGGCATCAGGATAATCGCCAGAACAAAAAATCATGCTATTATAAAAATTTGGAGTGTTAATACTTAACATCCAACCAAAATTTGAGCTTGGATTGCTGACCATGGATTGCACTGCTGCTGTAACATCTAGAGCATTATAATCATAAAAAGTTGATATGCTTTGCGGGATAATGGTAGCATTAACACTCGTGAAGGAGGGTTGATTATTCCAAGAAACTGTGCTAGTATTCCAATTTGTGGTTACTGGATACAAAGAAGATGCGTTATTATTACCAAATGTAGGACCTGCTGCCGGATTTCCATTGAGCTGCGTAGGATTTGCATAAAGCGATAAGGTTGCACTGGTAATTATAGCGTTTGTTGGTATTGAATTCAAATTAAACTTAATCAAAGAGCGCAACTCGCAAGGCGCACCACCGCAAGTCCATTGTGCAGCACCAAAGTCAGTAGAGATTGGATTAGCAGCCAAAAAATTGGGGTTATTACCGTACGAAACATCAAATGCTTCTGATGATCCGGGCTGTAGCACTAAGGTAGTTGATTGCGAAAAAGCGTTTAAAGAGATAAACAATCCAAACGCAAAGAAAATTACTGAAAGAGTATATTTAGTCTTCATAGCGGTATTTGTTATATATTAATTAAAAACAAAAATAAAAAAAAACAATATACAAAAATTATTTTTTTTAAAAAGCGTAACCGCTAAGAGTATTGTTAGTCTTTGATAAACAGTGTCATTAGCTCATTTGCTTTTTTCTAACTTGACTTTTAACTCATCAATGCCAATTTTCAAAATCGCTCGAGCTAGAGGTTAGTTTTCTGTCCGATTTTTTTCAAATCAAAACTTCAACCTAAAAATAAATTTCGCTTAATCCCGAGACTTCGGGATAAACGAGGTTAACTTTTCTATTTTTTCTAATCCCGACGCTTCGGGACAAGGAATATCCAGCACGCTGGGCAAAGACTGTACTTTGTGGAGCCGGGTATTTATGGCTAAAAGTGCAGGAAAACTCGATAAAAAACCAATAAATACACTTTTAAAAAAAAGAGGACTACTAATCCTCTTGTAAATCTTTATAACATCATAACGAAAAACCCATAGTGGACATACAGAAATCGGTGAGCCTGTCCTGAGTTTAACGAAGAGTTCAACAGGAGTTTCATTGTTCGTGCTGCGCACGCAACGAAACTCTAGCTATTGGTAGAAGTAGTTTTATCCGGCAATTTTTACGTTACTATTTAAAATTTCAACGTTAAAATTCACTTTAGCTTTTAATGCGCTAAAAACTCTCAAAATTGTTTCAACTGTAACGTTTGTTGTATTGTTTTCAAGTTTTGAAATTTGTGCTCTTTGAACGCCGATTAATTTTCCAAGTTCTTCTTGTGTCATATTTCTTTCAAGACGAACTTTTTTTATTAAATCTCCAAGAATTTCCATTTGAAGTTCTTGTTCATAAAGGGTTCTTTTTACAGTTCCAATTTCGCCAATAAATTCATCTTTTATCTTGTCAAAAGAGAACATTTCTAATTCATTTTCTTTATTTTTCATTTCTTATATTTTTAAGTTCAAAATATCTCAATCTTATGTTTTCAGCTTTTTCTATTTCTTTTTCAGGAGTTTTTCCTGTTTTCTTTATTATTCCGTGAGTTGCTAAAACCAAAGTTTGCATCGCCTGTTCGCTATCGCTCGAGTTAACTTTCTCTGTTTTATCCCAAAATGCAAAAATTCTAAAGTAAGTTTTATTATATAAAGTTCTAAACTCCCAAATTTCACCTTTCAGTTTTTTGAATAATTCATTATCATTTTTAATTTTCGATTTGTCTATATTGAAAATTATCTTGTCTCGACTTTTCTCGTCTAATTAAAGTAGAAATTCTCTAGCTTCGGTCAAAAATATTACTTTAAATTTATCCATTCAATTTATTTTGTTTCCATACAAAGATACAAATACAATTTAAATAGAAATGTTTTTTTCGTTTTTTTCAAGAAAAATGTTCTTTTGAAATTCTGAAATACTATTTCTGCTAACGTTCCGCTTGTAGCAGCTGCGATAAATTTAGCACTAATTATTCCAAGTACAAACTCCTTTTGAAAGTCCGTAGGACTTTCCAGAGAAGCGCGAGCTTCGCAGTTGCAACAAACTGCTATAGGCAGATCGTTATTTTTTAATAAATCTGATTTGACAATTATTTCCATTCTTTTTTAGGATTAAGAAATAGATTCCAGATTGAAGATGTGATATATTTATTTTGCTTCCTTCATAAATTCGAGCATCAATATTTCTTCCATTTACATCTATAATATCAATATTCTCTACTGCTTCACTAAGAATAATAATATCACTTGCAGGATTTGGGTAACAGTAAATTTTATTTTGACTCACGAATGAACCAACATCCATTAATTCCTGAAATTCATATGCTCCCATATCGATACCAATCCCTGATACTCTTGGATTCGCCGCTATGTCGGTGGGTGGAATTAGCAGAGTTATACCATTTGTAATTCCAGAATTGATACACGGAGAAAGTTGATTTAATGAATAGTCATAGCCTGCTTGATTAGTAAAATTCGGAAGTAAGTCAATATTATTCAGGTAAGACCCCGTGAATTCATACTCATTGTAATCAATCCCGAGTAACCCGCCCTGTAGGCAATTATTAAATAAAGAAGGATCACAGTTGTTTTCGTATAAAAAGATATTTTGAACTATATTATTCACCTTGTTGTCATATATTATATTGTTATACAATTCCGGGTCGGAGTTTGAAATACATTTTATAGCGCCACCATTAGAAGATGACGAATTATTGCAAATGGTATTATTAATAATTTTAGCGGAATTATTAGAACATAAAATCGCACCACCACCCGTAGTTAAACCACCAGATGAAGACCCGCTTGAGTTTCCGTAAATGAGGTTATTAGAAATAACGGTATCCTGAAGGTTGTCATTGAAGCTAAAATTCCAACAAGTAATACCTCCTCCACAATAAGCTGTACTATTGTTTCTGATAATGTTACGCTCAATTATTGCGTTTCCATTAAATAAACTGATACCGCCACCTCCACTGCCACCTTGTGCAACATTGTTTTCAATTAGGTTGTTGGTTATTTCTATTGAAGGTAGAGATAGATCCGTCATATAACTCCACACACCACATTCATTCGCTCCAGATATATGGTTATTCCTAATTATTAGAGGTGAATTGGTACTTTCAATCCCACCGCCAACAAATGTATTTCCTTCTATTATTGAACTGGAAGCAACGAATTGTACACAATTTCCTCCCTGATAGGTTGAATTACCCGAAAAGGTACAGTTTTTAATAAGGGGAGAGGCATTAAAACAGTAAATCGCAGAACCACCATCCTGTGCAAAATTATTTGAGATTAAGCAATTCTCAATGGTACAGTTAGAAAAGTTATTGAAATAAAATCCGCCTCCAACATTTTCAAGGCTTAGGTTTGCCTTTCCGTATTTGACATTACAATATTTGAAATAAGAAGTTTGATTTGTTGATGGTGTATCATCAAACCTAATTCCAAGCCATCCATTTGCAAAATTTGCAGTTGGTACTGTAAAAGTTATGGGCTGTGCCGATGTTCCGATTGCAAGAATCCTTCCATTACAAATCAGGCGATACTTACCTTGAAATTCTATTGTTACACCAGGTTCAATATTTAAAGTAGTTCCATTTAGCACCGAAATATTTCCCTGAACTTTATATGGCGAACCCGAAAGTAACCAATTACCACTAACACTTCCAGCTGGAACAAATGTCTGCGCTTTCAAAAAAGATGACATTATTAAAAAAAACACCAAGATAAAATTTTCACATCGAATCATAATTTCAAATTTAAGGTTTCGTGTCGGCGTCTGTCATGTCCTAAAATACGTTGACCATTTTTAGGTTATTAATTAAGTCAAAAATAAGGATTTGTAATCGGAACTTTGATAACTTTTTTTTTAAAAATTCCCTTCGGGTTTTAAAAAAGTTACCAACTCCCGAAACTTCGGGACTGAACACTGAACACTTTTTACTAAAACTGCTCTCTACCAGCAAAGTGAAAAGCACTTTCGATAGCTGCATTCTCATCAGAGTCGGAACCATGAATCGCGTTTTCGCCTATAGAAGTAGCATATTTGTGACGAATAGTTCCTTCGGCAGCATCAGCTGGATTCGTAGCACCAATCAACGTTCTGAACTCTTCCACAGCGTTATCTTTCTCCAAGATAGCCGCCACGATAGGGCCACGAGTCATAAATTCAACCAATTCTCCAAAGAAAGGTCTAGCTGAGTGAACAGCATAAAACTTTTGAGCATCTGCTACAGTCAATTGGGTTAATTTCATTGCTACAATTCTGAAACCACCTTCAGTAATCATATTTAAAATACCTCCGATGTGTCCGTTTTCAACTCCATCAGGTTTAATCATGGTAAAAGTTCTATTTGTTGCCATTTTTTTTCTTTTTTTATAATTTGGTGCAAAAGTAATACTTTTAAATAGAATTTTAAAGCGTTGTATGCTATAAAGTAATAATAGTAAAGTTTGGTTCCAAAGGTTTTAACGCTGAAAACAATTTTTGGATAAAATCATTTCCATAAGCTGTATAAAACTCAGCAAAATTAGCACTTCGTTCCTGCAACCTTTGATTAGGAAACAGCTCATTTTGAAGTTGGATAATACGTTCCAGTTCGTCTGCATGCATTTTTTTTTCGGCTTTGATTAAGCGCTTTTCTAGGTTTTCTAAACCCTTAATTTGTTTTACTTCTTGTGCTTTTAAGGCACCAGTAAAGGATTTGTCAGTTTGCGAGGCAATCTTATTAAGCTTCTTAAACTGTATTCTTAGTATTTCCTTTTGTTCGGAGAAATCAAGATTGAATTTGGAAAACTCATGTGTTTTCTTGTTGAACAACTCTTGTTGATTGGAAAACAAATCTTCCCAAGAGAGTTGGAGCTTTTCTGCTTTTTGAACTTGCTTTTCTGTTACCAAGAGGACAGAGTTGCGCACTAAAAGAATAGGAAAGGTAACGTTATTGGCCTCAAAATTGGATTTGAGTTGCAACCAATAGCCGATTTCACCACCACCACCAATGTAACACAGATTAGGAAGAATGACTTCTTCGTATAGTGGTCTTAGAATAACATTAGGGCTAAACTTTTCAGGGTTTTTCTCTAGCAACGCTATCATCTCACTTTCAGAAAAAACGAGTTGGGTATTGTTGATTTTATATTGATTGTTATCGAAAAGGATTCGCTCTCTGAGAGTATCTTCAATATAAAAAAGGTTGATTTCTCTTGGGTTCACTTGAAGCGTATAGTCAACTAATAACGTATTAGTCTCGCTTACTTTTTTAAAAGCCGTTTGGTTTACCAATTCTTCTTTGGCATAGGGAACAAACAGCTGTTTTAAAGTAGCGTCATCACCATCGAGAATGACTAAACCTTTGTTGCCAAATAGTTCGTTAGCCAAATACCGAGTTGCATCAGCCAGATTGTTATGTTGTACATACGATTTCTCAAATAAGTATTTCAAATGGTTAGCATTATCACCAAAGCCCAATTCAGTAGCGAATGCGGCCAATACTTCATCCAATCCATCGGTAGCCAATCTTCCCACTGGACCAAA
>Ga0208853_1000587_pt1 | contig 10966 bp, 3 predicted proteins | sample LakMenEpi03Oct11_FD_150667 | JGI IMG/M metagenome (GOLD analysis project Ga0208853, IMG submission 150667) | Freshwater microbial communities from Lake Mendota, WI - 03OCT2011 deep hole epilimnion (SPAdes) | ecosystem: Environmental > Aquatic > Freshwater > Lake > Epilimnion/Euphotic zone ... | reverse complement strand
AACAGGCGGAGCAACAGGCGGAGCAACAGGCGGAGCAACAGGCGGAACAGCAGGCGGAACATCAGGCGGAACATCAACATGGACACCACCATTGCCAACATATACTCCAATAACAGCACCTCCCCTCCCTTCCGACATAAGACTAAAGCAAGACATAGTATTCTCTCACGAAGAAAAAGGTCACAAGATTTACGAATTTAGTTACAAATCAGAACCAAATGTAAGGTATAGTGGAGTAATGGCACAAGAGGTATTGCAAATAAACCCAAGTGCGGTATTTGAAGAAAACGGATATTACAAGGTAAACTATGATATGTTGGGTATAACAATGAAAAAACTTAACTAATGGCAATACAATTAGCAAGGGCAATAGGTATGCAGAGAAAGCCAATCTCTCCTTTGGAGGGGTTGCCTGAAATTATCCAAAAGACGGGTAGTGATATTTTAAGTGGTATGCAGCAGGCGGGCGCAGCAAAAGCAGCGCAGGCTCAAAAAGAAAAGGCATTGGGTGATGCTGTTATTGCTAAAATAGACATAACACCACCAAAAGCAAAGCCTGAGCAAGCGGCAGAATTTAGAAGCTATGTTCAAAAAGATGTTGTTCCTCTTATTACTGATTATCAAACCGGCAAAATATCTGCCGCTACATTTAACGAAAAAGCAAGAGATGTTATTTATAATCTTCAAGAAAGGCGAAACAAATATGCACAAGATTTAGAGGCTTTTGAATTGGCGGAAAAACCTGAAATTAAACAAAATTTTTACACAGATGATTTTGACAGTTTTGTGGCAGGCACACCTGATAGAGTAGAAGTGGTTGAGCCTGAATTTCCTATGAACGCACCATACAAAGAAAAAAGTATGTTAAGTGCAAAACAAGGTATGACTGTTGAAGACGATATTAATGCAAGATATGACGAAGAGTTGTCTAAGGCAAATAAAGAAATGGAAAATGCAGAAGGTGTTTTGCCAGAAGAAGCAATGACAACAAGAGTTGATATAGAAAGAGATATAGAAAGAAGAAGGCAAAAAGAATTAAGCGACAATAAAAATAGACTTGGTGAAGCGGTGTATAGAGAAGGTGAATTAAAAGAAGAGCCTTATGCCAAGCCCGAAAAAAGAATAGTTGCAGGAATGAAAGGCTACCTATCATTACCTTTTGAGGAACAAAAGAAAATAGATGTAAGGTCAAAATTACAAGAGTCATTAGTTCCAAAAACCGTAGGCGCTCAAAAAGCTTTTAGTGATTACTCACCTAATTTCAAGCCTGAGTCTATGATTGCAATTCACAAAGACAAAAGAGGTGTAATAACAGCAGAAAGGGACGAGCCTCTTATTCAAAGAAATAGAGATTTGTATGTAATGTCAATACTATCTCCTCAAAGCTATGGAGAAAGCCACGATATAGAAAAAAGAGCCATAGCACGTACAGCAATACAAAGAATGGAAAGGGATAATGTACCCGAAGATCAAAGGGCTCAATTGCTTCCTGAATATATGGGAGTAATAGCTGCTGCATCATTTGATAGAATGGTAAACACTACGGAGGAATATGAAAAGAGAAAAACAAATGAGGAAATGCTAAAAAGCCAATGGGGCAATATTTACTATACATCTGGAGGCGGGGAGTCAAAGAAAGACAACTATGTAGATGAAGAAAGCTACAATACTGACTTGGTTGCAAGGTCAACGTATGAAAATGTTGTTGCTGATAAAGAGTTTGACAAGTATATTTCAGACGGGAAGAAAAAAGAATCTTTAATAAATCAATACGGTTTAAATCCAACAGATAGAGAGGGATTGAAAGAAGCTTGGATTAAACAAACCAAAAAGCCGTCAAGACTTTATGAAGGAAAAACAGTAGAGGAGGGTTGGGTAGAAAAAACAAAGAGAGATTTGTCTCGTTATGAGGGATTGCCTGCAATATCATTTAACAACAAAACAGCAAAGAATGTTGAACTTGAAGATGATGGAAAATATCGTCAATTCATTCCAGACAAGGTAATTTATAAAAAAGATGGTTCTATTGAAGGAATAGAGGCGCACGCTGCTGTACAAGGCAAGGATGGAAGTTATGTTAAAAAACCACAAAGCTTGCAAGTTATTCCAATTACAGAACGTAACTTTGAGGCATTAAAAGGAGGTTTCCCTGAATTGTTTACATATGCAAAAGGGCGAGGTGTTAATTTAAGTTATACGGAAGGAAAGAAAGCAGAGGGAAAGGGTGCTGAAACAAAGAAAGAGGGCACAAAGCCAAAAAAAGTAACCAAAGAAGAAGTTAAAAATAATTTATCAGGGTTTTAATTATGGCAGAAGATAAAGTAGGTATTTTATACAAGGCATTGTCAGCAGACGAAAACTACGCTTCATCTGTAGGAGACGAAAATACTTTTAGGGAGAAAATGAAAAATCCCGACAAGGCTAAAATTTTATATGGAGCATTGGCGAAAGACGAAAGATATGCTGAAAGCATTGGAGATGAGGCAACATTTTTAAGCAAGGTTTCCTCCCCAAAGCCCACCGCACCCTCTACGCAAGGTGGAGAGAGTGGTGCGTTAAAGCCTACCGTGCCTACACCTTCAAAGGAGTCTACATCGTTATTGGAAGATATAGAATCGGAATCGTGGAAAAAGACAATTAGTCCCAAGCCTGCGGTTGATGCTAAGCAGTCTTTGTCTTTAACTCAGCAACAGCAATCAAAAAAATACGAGCCAAGCAATTTTGGAGAAATACTTGAAAAAGCAAAAATAGGAGTTATTAATCCCGACTTAGAAACAAAATATCCTCCTATGAATGTAGGTGGCATTGAAGTTTCTGTTAAGCAAGGTGAAGCGCCCCCTATGGCGTTGTACAAGCCTAAAAAAGAAGTTGATACAGACATTGACCTATTAACCAAGAGAACCAATGTAGTAAGAAAGCTAAGAGATGCAGAGATTGACAGGGCAAAACAACTTAAATTAGGGATTGAGCAAATAAGGCAAAGGGGTAGTGAATTAAATGAGCAGTACAAATCTAATCCAACCCCTGAATTAGAGAGGAAATTAATGCAAACGGTTAAAGACCTTCAAGAAACAGAAAGGGCTTACAATCGTGCGGCCTTTGCTCAGGATATTTACGAAAAAAGAATACTTCAAACATCAGACAGTATAAAGAAGTTGGCCAACGATAAAGTTCCTACAAATATTTGGGAGGGGCTGTATCGTGGTATTAAAGAAAATGTGGACAGCTGGGGCGAGTCTTATGAATTGGCTAAAATGAGCAAAGACGAGCAAATTCAATACGCAAAAGATATGGCATTGCAAGCGCCAACTATTGAAACAAGTGGTGGTGGGGGTGTTGCGCAAATGGTTGGAGGTGTAATTCCCGATATAGGGGTGACAATAGGATTTTCATTGGCCGGATTGCCATCTTTAGGAGTAACAACGGTAGCGGTTAGGCAAGGCGCTCAACAGGCATCAGATGATTTTGTAAGGGTGTTTAATGAAGTAAAATCAACAGGACTTCCAAGCGGAAAAAAAGATGCCAATGGCAAAGATATTATGCGTGAAGCATCAGATGATGAAGCGTATGATTTAGCGGTAAGGGCAGCAGGCGTAGGTGGCGCAACAGGATTTATTGAGGGGGTGGTAGGTACAATGGGAGGCGGTAAGATTGTTAAAGCGACAGCAGAAAAAATTGCAACAGCAGGTGGAAAGGTTGCAGCTAAAGCAGCGACTAAAGCAACAGGAAAAAAAATTGCAGTAGGAAAGGCCAAAATAGAAGGCGGAAAGATTGTAGCAGAAAAAGCTTTAGACACAGCTTCCGATGCGGCAATAGCGGGTGGTATGCAAGTAACAAGAAATGTTTTTGACCAATATCAAGGGTTAGATACTAAAATTACGGAAGGAGTTGCAGAAAATATGGCTGGAGAGGTTTTGCTATCAGCTCCTATAAATACAATAGGCGGAGCAATTGAATACAGCAAAGAAAAAAAAGAAAAGGCGGTACGTGAGATATTTAAGTCCATAAACGAAAGCAAATCAAACCCTTACGAGCTACAAAAGCTACAATCAAACTTAGATATTCTTAAAAATCAAGGATTGATAAGCGATGTTGATTATAACGAATTAAACAAAAAAGCGGAAGACTATATAAGGGTAGTTGAAACCATTCCAACGGAAGTTTCAAACAAGCAAAAGGCGGCAGACTTAATTATTGAAAGAGATGAGTTAGAGGCTAAAAAGGAGAGTGTTGACAAGGCATTTCAGAAACCTATTGATGAAAAGATAAATGCTATTAATGATGAGTTAGTAGTCATGGCAACACCTGTAGAGTTAAAAAAGAACACCTCTCCAACCAATGAAAAGTATGGAACTATAAATAGAAATGATGGAAAGGGAGTAGTTGACTTAACAAAAGAAGAGTATTTAAGGGAAGAAGGAAAATTAGCTGGGGTGGAAGAACAATTAAACGAGCAAGAAGATGTTGATATTCAGCAGCAAGTGGACGAGGAAAAGGCTGACGATAGAGCAGTTGGAGACATTGCAAAAGAGGACAATGCTTATCAAGAGTCAAGACAAATAACAGAAAATGTAAGCAGAGAAAACCCTGATGCGAGCATTTTAATAACTCCAAAGGGCAATGACTTAAACTTAACCGCTTTATATGTAGGAAAAGAAAATAGAGGCAAAGGAATAGGCTCAAAAGTTCTTGAAAGTGTAAAAAAACAAGCAGACAAAGTAGGCAAAAAAGTAGTATTAGATGCCACTAATGAATTGGACGAAGAAACAGATTTAGAAAGGTTAGGAAAGTTTTATGAGGCTAATGGCTTTACAAAAGTAGGCGACAATAAATTTGAGTATAATCCTAATAAGGGAGATATTGCAAAAAAGGGCGAAGCGGTAAGTAAAGAAGAAACTCCTGCATTAAGTGATGTAGAGAGTGTGGCTAAACAAAAAGAACTTGAAAATAATATTCAAGAAATTAAAAACAAAAGAAATGCTTTAAGAGGGGAAGATGGTGTTGTACCAAATGATAAAATAAGTGAGTTTAATCAACTTGGTAAGGATTTAAAAACAGCACAAGATAAAGCAAAAAGAGGTAATAGCAAAAGTAGTGTAGCACTAAAAAAAGTAGATGAAAATTCACCAAACCCTGTTTTTTTAACAAAAGAAGAAAGAACAGAAGCAGCAGATTTGATTGAACAAGCTATATTAGGTAGTAATACGCCACAAGAAGTAATTGACAAAGTCAGAAAACTCGGCTATGTATTTAACTTTGCTGATGCTAATTTATTTGCAATATACTTAAATGACAGATTTTCAGATGCCCCACAAGTAGGCAACAATAAAAGTTCATTTCAAGATTGGGTTTCTGGAGTTCAACCAAAATCAGAATCCCTACTATCTAAAGAACAAGCACCAAAACAAAAAGAAGATGAACAAGAAAAACCCACCAAAGAAGATGGCAAACCCCTGCCAAAAGGGGTACAAGGCTTACGGATTGAAGGAGAAAGAGGGGAGGAAAGTCCCGAATTGCGTCCCGAAGAAAAAGGGAAGCCAATAAAAGAAAAAGCTGCAAAAGGTTTTATATCGGTAGCGTTAAACAAACTTACAAAATCATTAAAAGATTTTCAAGGCAGAGGCAAGGATTACAGCCAGCAAACTTATGATAGAATTGTAAATGAAGCTAAAGAAGGTACTTTAAACATATCTTCAATTCCTCCAATACAAATATGGAAAGACAAAAATGGGAACTGGGTAATACTTGGCGGGCATAGCAGAACAAAAGCATTTGAAGATTTAGCAGCAGGCAAACACGAATTAAATTCAAAGTATAGCAAATCAGACTTTTCGAGCATTAGCGCACAAGTGGTAGAAGCGAGCACACTTGAAGAAGCTCAAAAAATAGCACAAGAAAGCAATCAAGGGGCGGTTCAAACTGTGGTTGATAATGCTAAATATGTAAGGGAAAAACTATTGCCTAAATTCAAGTCTTTCAATGAGGCTAAAATTAAATTGAGGGATTTATATGGATCTTCTTGGACAAGGATATATGCCTATGCTCATCTGAATCCAAATGGCAAAGCAATGTCATTTTTAAAAGCGTTTTCAGAAAATTTAGAAAGCGAGTCTACTGATATATCAAGAAAGATGGCAGAGTGGACTGGTAAGGCAATGAGCGATTTTGATGGTTTGACATCGCAACATGAAAATGAAATATTTGACTACTTGTTAGAAAACAATAAAATAAAAACATATAATGAATTTTATGATATTTTAAACAGAAGAATTAATGGGATAGATGGATTTAACCCAAGCGAGCCGTTGAACTTTGGTTCTAAGGTTGGCAGGGGTTCAAATGAATCTGCTGTAATAAAAGAAATACAAGAGGCTAAAGCAGAAAAGAAAAGGATAGAGGATGAAATAAAGAAAGTTCAAAAAACTGAAACGGACAAAAATAAAAGAGATAAAACTATTTCAGAATTAACAAAAGAGGCAATAAGGTTAAACACTTTGATTGGCGACCTTGAAAAGAAGCAGGCGCAAGCAAGGGAGGGAGACGCATTGCAATTTAATTTATTCAATGATTTAAACGAACAAATAGAAAATGGAAACATCAGTGCAGAACAAGCAGAGCAATTCCTCGATGGAGAAAACGAGGTTGAGCCAATTATTGCGGATATTGAACGCAAAGCAGAAGGCGCAAATGAAGCTGAACTCAATGAAGCAATCCAAGAAGCCAATAGGATAATTTCTTCCACCGAAGAAAAAGTAAGTGGTGGTTTAACCGAAGCAGAAAAGTCCAATCTTGAAGCTATAGGCAAAGATGCTGGTGTAAACTTCCAAGAGGTAAGAAATGTATATAATAAGTATGGAGAAGGCAAGCCGCTTAGTGAAATTACATTAGAGGACTATCAGAGGGCAGAGGAAAAGAGGGGGAAGGGGAAAAAAGCTACCAAACAAAGCGTCCAAGAAGGGCAAATAGATATAAACGGATATAAGTTTACAGACACACCTTCATTAAGAACAGGAGTTTCTGTTGAAAAAATTGACACCCCTGCAAATGTAATTGAAGCAGATGTTTTTGTTTCAGATAAAAAAAATGTATTGCAACAAGGCGCAACAAGACTTGAAAATGGGTGGATAAAATTTATGCAAACCACAGATGGCAATACTTATCTATATAATGAAAATAGCGGAGAAACGGTATTGTTAAAATCTGAAAAGGGCGGAATAATGGGGATTGTTGAAAATGATTTTGTAAAAAACAATCCAAGAGAAAAACAAAGCGCCCAAGAAGAAATAGACAATCTATTTAACGTTTATGAGAGCATAGAAGACTCAAAAGGTATGGAAAAAAGGGAAGCAGCAGAGGAGTTTAGAAATATGCAGGAGTCAATAAAAAGTCCAACATTAAAACGTATCTTTGACAACATAAAAGACATTCATTCACAATTAGAAAAACAAGGATTAATAACTAAAACCAAAGGTTGCCCATGACACCAAATAAATTAGAGCAAAAATCAGTAAATACTTTACTTCCTTTATTAACATCAGAGTACGATGCTTTTTATCATTACCGAGCATTAAGCAATTGGTGCAAGGGGGTAGGATATGAAAAGGCTGCTGAATTTTTCGCAAAGGAAAGCGAAGACGAGTTATCACACGCAAAAAAAATAGAACAATATTTAGTAGATTGGAATGTTGTTGTAATGTTGCCAGAAATTGTAGAGCCAAAAGTAGAGTTTAAGAGCCTTGTTGAAGGTCTTGAATACTCTTATAAGTTAGAATACAAGTTGTATGAGGACTATGAAAAGGCGGGAGAAAAAATGTTTTCTTCTGACCTATGTACATTTGGTCTTATTCAAGAGCTTTTAAAAGTTCAACTATCTGCTGTGGCTGAATATTCGGACAAGTTAAATATGCTTGAAGGAGTTTCGGGCAGTAAGTTTGAGTTATTGATGTTAGAAGAAAAACTATTTTAAGCTATGGCAAAACCTTGTAGAGTTGTAGTAAGCCCTCAGTTGGCGGAAATTCTTAATTTAGAGCCTAATCAAGATTTAAGCTATAGGGAGTGGGTTCAAATTTTACACGATGGTGGTCTTGACAAGTTGACCGAAAGGGCTATTGTAGCAATAGAGGCGGCTAAGAAGGAGTCAAAGGAAAAAGTATTGCCAAAGGAAGACTTGGAGCAAAGGAGTATCAATGAGCCAAGAAACGCAAAAGATGTAGCAATAATATTTAGGAAGCTATTTAATTTTAGTCCTGCTGAGGCTGTTTGGGCGGCAAGAAAGTTTGATGCTAAGGCTACCTATATGTCAAAAGTTAGGGGCATAAGCAAGGAAGACTATTATAAGCAGTATTGGTTTGGTGGAGAGCTTTCAGAAAAAGGTAAAGAACTAAATCAAATAGTTGGAGAAAACGCTGAATTAGCGCAGGACATTCGTGATAATTTGCAAGTAGCAAGAAATATGGAGTCAGCAGGAAAAGATGCTAAAACTATAAGACTTGCAACAAGTTGGGAAAAAGGTGCTGATGGAAAGTGGAGATATGAAATAAATCCTTCTGAATTGTATTTTAGTTTAGAAGATTTAACAAATGCAATGCCCAAAGGAAGTGCTACAACTGAACTTGGGAAATTGATAAAAAATGATGCTTTATTTAAAGCGTATCCTCAATTAAAAAATTTAAAAATAGAAATACACAATGAACCAAAATCTGGACTTATTGCAGGATATAACCCTGCAAGCAAAGAAATCTTCATCAATTTGGCACAGATTGAAAAATTATCTAAGGATAAAACAAAAGGAGAGAGCGAAAGGGGCATGCTTGGATTACGCGAATTATTGGGGCATGAAATACAGCATGCAATTCAAGAAATAGAAGGATTTGCAATAGGGGGTAGTCCTAAAGAAATGACTACTAAAAATGATGTATTGCAAAAAATTGCTTCGCCATTAAACTTTCCTAAGTTAAGTAAAGAGCAAAGAATTATAGCTAAAGAAAAAACAAAAAGTAAAGGGCTGAAATTTAGCGAAGTGTTTTTCTTTGATGTTGTATCAGATAGTCCAGAAATGATTGAGGATGCAATAGAAAGACTTGAGATATTAAATGAAGTAAGACCAAATCCAATATACGAAAAACTTATAGAAGGTCTTGATTATAGACTTATGGAGATGGGCGGTAAAGATGTCGCATTTGAAAAATACAAAAATCTTGCAGGAGAAGTAGAGGCAAGAAATGTTCAAACTCGTATGAATATGACTCCCGAAGAACGCAAGGCAAAAATGCTTTCTGAAACGGAAGATGTAGCAAGAGAAGAACAGATAATATTGTTTGGAGAGCAAGAGGGCGGTTTAAGTCAAGTAGAGGCTTATCATGGCAGTCCTTATGCTTTTGATAGATTTACAACTGAAAAAATAGGTACAGGCGAAGGGGCGCAAGCATTTGGTTGGGGATTGTATTTTACGGATTTGGAGGGTATTGCAAGGAATTATGCAGAAAGGTTAGGTGGTGGATTAGAAATAGATGGCAAAGATTTTGATGATTATATGAGGGAAGAAGGAGTTGATTTAAAATCATTTGCCGCACCCCCAAGTTTATTAGATGCTAAAAACAAAAAAGAAGCGTTATCTGCATTAGATAATTTGCATAAATTGGTTGAAGATAAAATAGATGATTTTGATTCGCAGATAGCAGAGGAAGAAAGTTGGAGAGAAAGAGGTTCTTTAATGACTCAAAAAGAAGCACTGGAAAAATCACTTCAAGCGAGTTACGATGTTTACAATGCAATTTATCGGGCAAAAGAATTTAAGTCTAAAGGCAAAGCACTCTACAAAGTATCTATCCACAAAGGCAAAGCCCCAAGTGAATACAATTGGTTAGAGTGGGATAAAGATGTAAGCAATGAGCAAGTAGGGAAAATAAAAAAAGCATTGTTTGAATACGAAAAACCACAAGGGTACTCATTTAGAACAAACAATACAGATTCCAAATATGCTGTAGCTTATGAATTGGTAAATAGCGAAGGTAAGATTGTTGGAAAGGGAATAGATAAAGATGAAGCGTTAAAAAATGCAGGGTTTGGAACAAAATTTTTTGGATATTCTTCTATTGAAACAAGAAATAAAGAATTCGACAAAGTATTTAAAAGGAATAGCGATGGTAAATACACTACTGGCGGTGGTTTTTACAACAGGCTTTCAAGTATTTTGGGCGGTGATAAACAAGCAAGTTTATTTCTTTTAGAAAACGGCATTGATGGAATAAAATATCCTGCCGAAAGCATAGCAAGAGGTGCAACAAGCGATACTGCAAGAGGATTTAACTATGTGGTATTTGATGAAAACGCAGTAACGATAGAAGAAAGACAACTATTCCAATCCCGCAAAGGTTCATGGAGTAAAGAAGCGGCTAAGATGAAGCGTTTTATTTCAATGTATGAAAAGGCTGATAGCACCACAGAAGCTCACGAGGTATTAGGACACGACTACTTAGACGAGATAATAGAATTAAGTGCAACAAACGAAGAGTTTGCCAACGACCTCGACACTATTGTAGAGGAGTACATAAAAGAAACAGGCAGTAAGGTAAGCAAAGAAAAGTTGCTTGAAGACCTTAAAAGTTTTGATGTAGAAAAGAACCAAAACGAAAACGGAAAGGATGTTCACGAGTGGTTTGCGGAGACAGCAGAGAGGTATTTTGCTACTGAAAAGGGTGTAAAAACAGACACGCCTATTAGTAAAAAGATGGCTGCTATATTTGAGAAGTTTAGAAAGCACTTAGCAGACCTTTACAGAAAGATGAATAAGGAATTGGTTGAGCCAAGTCCTGCAATGAAACAAATATTTAGAAAGGTATTTGGTTCTGAAAATTTTACCCAAGCGGAGGAAATAAGAAAAGAGGCTTTTGACAGAATAGAAAGTTTAAGAATTTCGGAGTTAGAAAAGAATAGTTCAGGTGCAGGCAAAAAGAGTATATTAGAC
>Ga0208853_1000586_pt1 | contig 10967 bp, 10 predicted proteins | sample LakMenEpi03Oct11_FD_150667 | JGI IMG/M metagenome (GOLD analysis project Ga0208853, IMG submission 150667) | Freshwater microbial communities from Lake Mendota, WI - 03OCT2011 deep hole epilimnion (SPAdes) | ecosystem: Environmental > Aquatic > Freshwater > Lake > Epilimnion/Euphotic zone ... | reverse complement strand
CTCGAACCTAGACTTACTGAACCAGAATCAGCAGGGCTGCCAATTACCCCATACCCCAAGGTTTGCACCTTGCAATGGCAAAGAATACCAGCGGATTTAGAGTGCCAATCCCGCGTTAATACGCAGCAAACAGGCCTCTTTACCTAGTAGTTCCATTGACTCAAATAGTGGTGGCGAAATGGTGCTGCCAGTCGTTGCGATGCGTAGCGCAGTAAAGGCGATTCGTGGCTTCAGGGCCATTTCTTCAATCAATGATGCGCGAAGTACGGCTTCGATGTTTGCATGAGTCCAATCAGAAACTGTTTCCAATTCCTTAACTGAACGTTTCAAAATCGCCTTAGAAGCATCATCGGTAATCTTTGATACAGATTCAGCCTCTACCGCAAAGTTTTTCGTAAAGAGGAACTTGAGCATCTTAGGTACTTCATTAAGCATGATGATTCGCTCTTGAATAATAGGAAGCGCCTTCTTAACTAACTCGATTTCGGCATCGGTGCCTGAGATAACTTCTGCCTTTGTCAGAAATGGCAGAGACCACCTAAGGAATTCATCCAAAGTCAACGCACGGATCTTGTCGCCATTGATTGCTTCCAGCTTTTTCATATCAAAACGAGCTGGTGAGCTATGAACCTTTTCAACAGTAAACATCTCTGTTAGCTGCTTCATGGTGATGTTTTCTACATCATCCCCTGGAGACCAACCAAGTAGTGCTAAATAGTTACAGATTGCCTCTGGTAAAAAGCCCATTTCGCGATACCACGCGATTGAAACTTCACCGTTTCGCTTTGATAGCTTTGCATTGTCCTGACCCATAACAAATGGAAGGTGAGCAAACACTGGGTAATCTTCAAGCTTGACGCCCATTGCTTGATACACGCGAATCTGACGAGGAGTTGATGACAACAAATCTTCTCCGCGCAATACATGTGTCACCTTCATCAAGATGTCATCAACTGCAACAGCCAATGTATACAGCGGTGATCCGTCGGCTCGAACTAATACGAAATCTGGAACAAAGTTGTGATCAAAGGTCACATCTCCGCGGATTAAATCGGTAAAGGTTGTGCTGCCATCTGGCATACGCATACGGACTACTGCTCCGCGGCCTTCTGCCTTGTATGCAGCAATCTGTGCGTCTGTTAAATCGCGGCAATGTCCGTTGTAACCAGGTGCCACGTTTGCTTTACGTTGTGCTTCGCGAACAGCTTCCAATTCATCAGGTGAGCAGTAGCAATGGTAGGCATCCTTTTGATCTATAAACTTTTGTGCCCACAGTGCATAAATATCTAAACGTTGTGATTGAAGATATGGCCCGTTATCGCCACCGACTTCAGGACCCTCATCCCAATCAAGGCCGAGCCACTTCAAGGTATCAATTGCAGCGTTGATGTATTCATCAGTAACGCGGGTTGTATCGGTATCTTCGATACGGAACAAGAAAGTTCCACCCGTGTGACGTGCGTAAGCCCAATCAAAAAGTGCGGTGCGGATATTTCCGACGTGCAGATCACCAGTTGGTGATGGTGCGAAGCGGACTTTTACTCGTGTTGAAGAATTATCTAGCGACATTACTTAGCACTCACTTTGTTAGTTAGTTCGCCTAGGCCTTCAATTGCAATAGTTGCCTTTTCGCCAGCAACCATCGGACCGATTCCAGCAGGGGTTCCAGTCAAGATGATGTCACCTGGCAACAAAGTCATAACTCGAGAAACAAAGTTAACAATTGTTGGAACATCAAAGATCATGTCGCTCAGCTGTGCTGATTGCTTAATTTCTCCGGCAATAGTGGCGGTGATCTTTTGTGTACCCGGAATAAAATCTGTATCAACCCATGGACCAATTGGGCAGAAAGTATCAAAGCCCTTGGCACGAGTCCACTGACCATCTTTCTTCTGCAAATCGCGCGCGGTCACATCATTGGCAATTGTGTAACCGAAGATCACATCGTTAACCCGCTCTGGTGGAACATCTTTGCAAATTCGTCCGATAATAATGGCAAGTTCTGCTTCATGATCGACGCGCTCTGACATATCTGGCCACACAATTGTGTCGTTGGGACCGATAACAGAAGTATTTGGCTTTAAGAAAATGATTGGTTCTTCAGGAACAACCCCACCCATTTCAGCTGCGTGATCGGCGTAGTTCTTTCCTACGCATACGACCTTTGACCTAGGGATGATCGGTGCTAACAGGCGGACCTTGTTTAATTCGATTTTTGCTGCCGTCTTTTGGATTCCGGAATAAATCGGATCTCCGCTGATGATGCTAATAGTCGCATCATCTTCGAGGACGCCAAAGAGTGGATCTTGGCCTAAGCCAGCGTCAGGACCAGGGGTGAATCGAACAATGCGCATTAAACAATTCTATCGTTACTCGGCGTCTTCAATCTCTTCTTCAAGGCGTTCAACCAAAACAGATGAAATTCTTCGACGGCGGCCTTGTGGGCGCTCTGAAGTTATTGCCCAGCCTTGCCAAGAAATAGTCGAACCAGCGATTGGAACGCGGCCCAATTTTTGCGCCATTAATCCACCTACGCTGTCGATATCTTCATAATCGCTTTTTTCAATCTCAATCTTTAGCTCATCAGCTAAATCTTCAATATGCAGCGAAGCTCTTGCTCGAGCTTTGTCCTCTGATAGCCAGATGAACTCTTCTTCAGCATCATCAAATTCGTCTTCGATCTCGCCCACGATTTCTTCGATGATGTCTTCGATAGTGATGATTCCAGCGGTGCCACCGTATTCATCGACAACGATTGCAAGGTGAATCTGGTTCTTCTGCATCTCTTTTAGCAAATCATCGGCCATCTTGATTTCAGGAACAAAGTTGGCAGGACGCATGTGCTGTTCAATCGTTTCGCTTTGTTCGGCCTCATGATGATCTAGTGCGCGCTTTGCAAGATCTTTGACGTACACAATTCCAACGATGTTATCGATGCTGTCACCGATAACTGGAATACGGGAATATCCGCTTCGAAGAGCTAGCGATAAACCCTGGCGCAGGCTTTTGTCTTTTTCGACCCACACCATGTCGGTGCGTGGAACCATGAGTTCACGAACCAGCGTGTCACCAAGTTCGAACACTGAGTGAATCATCTCGTGCTCATCTGATTCCACTAAGCCGCGTTCGTGGGCTTGATCTACTAGGTCACGAAGTTCAGCTTCAGAAGTAAATGGACCAGATCGAAAACCTTTACCTGGGGTCATGGCATTTCCAACAGAAATGAGAATCTTTGTTACAGGTCCTAACAAGAACGCCATTCCGTAAGCCACAATGATTCCGTAACGTGCGTATTTGTGTGGTTGTTGCTTACCAAGTGTGCGGGGTCCAACACCAACAACAACGTATGAAAGGACAACCATGATTGCAACGGTCAGCGCCATTGCTTGGGCGGATGAATAATTGCGAAGCAAAATAACTGCCAGTAATACCGTAGCTGTAAATTCGCAGAGCTTACGAACAAGCAGGATCACATTCAGGTAGCGAGCAGGTTGAGCGCTGTATTTACGCAGCAATGCTCCCCCGCGCTTGCCTTCTAGTTCATCAATCACCACTCGTGAAATTGAAGTCAGCGCTGATTCGCTCGCGGCAAGAAACCCTGCAAATACAAGCAGAAGAATGATGCTAACTATTGCTATCGGACTCATGATCTCTTTTCCCAGTCGGTAACTATTTTTTCCTGTAAATCAAACATAACTTTTTCTTCACTTTTATCAGCATGATCGTAACCAATAATGTGAAGCAATCCGTGCGTAGCCAAAATATAGATCTCGTGCTCAGTGGAATGTCCTTGCGTCAACGCTTGGGCTGCTGCAACAACAGGGCTGATCACAATGTCGCCAAGGGTTACTGCTTCACCTGGTGCCTCAGGCATGTCCATTGGAAATGACAAAACATCGGTAGTTCCTGGTTCATCCATCCACTTAATGTGAAGTTCAGTCATGTAATCATCTTCAACGAAGGCAATGTTCAAATCACATTCAGGGTTTATGTCCAACGCCTTCATGGCGTGTGTCATCAGGGAGGTCATTTCAGCGGTTGGAACGAGCTGGCCTGAAGTGTTTGTAACTTCAATTGTCATTTATTTCCGAATCGGACGCAATGCTTGTCGTTGTTCATCAAACTTGTCGTATGCCCTCACGATGTCGCCAATCAAGCGATGGCGCACAACATCTTCGGCAGTTAGCTCTAGGAAAGCAATGTCATCTATGTCTTTCAAGATGTCTCGGATAACGCGAAGACCTGAATTTTGACCGTTAGGTAGATCGATCTGAGTTACATCTCCTGTTACAACCATCTTTGATCCAAAGCCAAGGCGAGTTAAAAACATCTTCATCTGTTCAGGTGTGGTGTTTTGAGCCTCATCCAAAATAACAAAAGCATCGTTTAGTGTGCGACCGCGCATGTAAGCAAGAGGTGCAACTTCAATAACACCTGACTGCATCAGGCGCGGAATTGAATCGATATCGATCATGTCATGTAGTGCATCAAATAATGGGCGCAGGTATGGATCGATCTTTTCACTAAGGGTTCCGGGTAAAAATCCAAGGTGCTCCCCTGCTTCTACTGCAGGACGGGTCAAGATAATTCGGTTGATCTTCTTGGCATTTAGCGCAGCTACGGCCATTGCCATTGCAAGATAAGTCTTTCCGGTTCCTGCTGGACCAATTCCAAAGGTAATTGTGTGATCTTCGATTGCATCTACATAGCGCTTTTGGTTGGCTGTCTTTGGGCGAATAGTTCTTCCGCGGTTGCTAACAATGTTAAGTGACATAACTTCGGCTGGATGATCTGCCGGCTTGTGCTCCAACATATCCATGGCACGGGTAACTGCATCGACATTTAGAATATTGCCGCTGCGAATTACAACCATAAGCTCGTTGAAAAGATTTTCTAACTTGGCACAATCATCATGGGGTCCACGTAAAGTGATTTCATTTCCACGAACGGTGATGTTGACCGAAGGGAACGCCGCTTCGATAGCTCTTAAATTGTCATCATGCGGACCAACGACAGCAACCATGGGAATGGCGGTAGGTACGGTGATTAGCGTTCGCTCCATATGTGGGTAAATGTATCTTTAACCGGGTGGCCATGCCATTGGACGCCCGCCCAAGAGATGCAGGTGAGCGTGGAAAACCGTTTGGCCAGCGTCTTCGCCGGTGTTAAAGACAGTTCGGTAGCCATTGAGGCCGCGCTCTGTCGCAATCTGATCTGCCGCCAAGAAAAGGTCGGCGGTGATGGTCGCACTATTGCGGGCAACCCCTGCGGCATTTTCCGTGTGAAGCGTTGGGATTACCAAAACATGCGTTGGTGCTTGCGGATTCAAATCGTTGAAAGCCACAACGTTTTCGTTGCGCATGACGATGTCCGCAGAGATTTCGCCTTCAATAATCTTGCAGAAGATGCAGTTGGGATCTAAGGCCACGTAATTACCATACCTTCAAAAGTGCAGAAACTGCTGAAACCGCTGCGATTCCAGCGTGAGCAGAACGCAAAATTGGGCGACCCATCAAAGCAACCTTGGCTCCTGCATCTTGAAACGCTGCAAGCTCTTCGTCAGTGATTCCGCCTTCTGGCCCAATAATGATCAAAAGGTTTTGCACATTGTGAGAAGAAATTTGATCCGACAGTTTCTGGGTAGCACTTTCATGGAAAACAATTGCTAGATCACTCAACTTAATTGCTTCGCAGATTTGCGCTGTTGTTGCAAGATCCAAAACGTGCGGAATTCTGAAGCGACGAGATTGTTTGCTGGCTTCGCGCGCGGTGATTGCAAATTTATCGGTGCCTTTACCAATACTGCGGCTAGCAGCCCAAGGGACAATTCGATCAACGCCAGATTCAGTTAACAACTCAATTGCCTCTTTTGACCGATCACCTTTAGGAAGTGCCTGCACAACAGTGATTGTTGTTGCTAGCGCCTCTTGATAACCAGAATCAATTACTTGGACCTGCATCGATTTCTTAGAAACTTCAAGCGCTTTTACTTGTGACCACGCACCATTGCCATCACTGAGCATGAATTCGGCACCTGCTTGCATTCGCAAAACGCGAATCGCATGGTTGGCGTCTTCATTACTAAATTCGTAACGTGCACCCACTGTTGTAGGTAGATCCTCTACAAAGAAGAGTGTGAACATTACCTGTTAAACACTCCCTTGATCTTGCCAAAAATAGAACCGTCCTGGCCTTTCACATGAGCATCACTAGATTTCTCGCCACGAACTTCGGCAAATTTGCGAAGCAGAGCTTCTTCCTCTTTGCTCAGCTTTGTTGGTGTATTAACTTCGATGTGAACAATCAGATCACCACGATCGCCGCGGCGTAAACGGGTCATTCCTTTACCCTTAACAACAATTGGTGTTCCACTCTGGGTTCCGGGCTTAATGTTGACATCAACGGGACCATCAAGTGATTCAACGGTCACGGTTGTACCAAGGGAGGCAGCAACCATGCTTATGTCTAATTGCATGTGCAGAGTGTCGCCTTCGCGAACTAAGTATTCATGGCGTTCTTCAACGATTTCTACATAGAGATCTCCGGCAGGTCCCCCGCCAGCACCAACTTCGCCGCGGCCAGACATTTGAATTCTGTTTCCAGTTTCAACACCAGCTGGAATCTTTACATCGATTGTTTGACGGCTACGCACTCGACCTTCGCCGGCGCATTCACGACAAGGACTCTTAATGACGCTTCCGTAGCCATTACATGTATTACATGGGCGTGAAGTCATTACTTGGCCGATAACTGAACGCACTACTTGTTGTGTTTCCCCGCGCCCCTTACAAACCAAACACATTTCAGGATGATCGCCATCTTGGCAACCTGTTCCGGTGCACTTAGGACAAACAACTGCCGAATCAACGGTGATTTCGCGTTCAGTACCAAAGCAGGCTTCATTTAAATCAACTTGAATGCGAATGAGTGAATCTTGACCTGCACGTGTACGAGGTCGTGGACCGCGAGATCCGCCGCCACCAAAGAATGCATCCATGATGTCGCTAAATCCGCCACCAAAGTTTGCTCCACCAAATCCCCCACCGAATCCACTGCCACCCATGTCATAGCTCTGACGCTTTTGTGGATCGCTCAAAACATCGTAAGCCTCGGTGACTTCTTTAAACTTTTCTTGAGTATGAGGATCAGGATTCACATCTGGGTGTAATTCGCGAGCAAGTTTGCGATACGCCTTCTTAATTTCATCGGCAGTTGCACCTTTAGTAACACCCAAAGTCTCGTAATGATCGGCCACTTATGCACCTTCATTAATAAAGCGACCGACGTAACGTGCAACTGCATCAACTGCAGCGATTGAACCTGCGTAATCCATTCGGGTCGGCCCTAAGACACCTACTGCACCAAGCTGCGCCGATTCCATGCCATAACCAACGGTGACCAGTGAAGTTGCCTGCAAATTTGTTTCAGTCTGCTCGCTACCGATTCGAACATGAACAGTTGGATGAACTTCATTGAGCAAACTCAACAGAACAACCTGCTCTTCTAGAGCTTCAAGGATTGGTGACAGAGTCAGGCCTAAGTTTTCGCCAGAACGGGCAAGGTGGGCGGTACCTGAAATTGCCATCTTGTCACGGCTTGGTTGCTCGCCAATTACTGGATAAGTGACAACGGCAACCTGCTTTGTAATGTCTGCTAATAACTTTGCAGATTTCTTTAACAACTCTTCAAGATCATTTGAACCTTCAAGGAAAGTTTCAATTGCACGTCGCTCTGCACCTGACAATGGTTTAACAGTTGCCAGCTTGTCCACAAATACGCGGTAACCCAAATCGGTCGGAATACGTCCCGCACTGGTGTGCGGCTGAATAATCAGGCCTTCATCTTCAAGCACCGCCATTTCATTTCGAATAGTGGCAGGTGAAATCCCTAGTCCGTGTCGTTCAGCAATAGATTTTGAACCGACAGGTTCTTGGGTCGCAACGTACTCATCGACAATTGCGCGGAGGATTTCAAGACGGCGTGATGACATTTGCGCTAAGGGTACTAGAAAGTTATTTCTCGCACGATTCGATCTGCAATCAAGCGCCCCGCTGGGGTCAAGACAACACGATCTTCCAGTAGTTCGACAAAGCCATTCTCCCGATAAACCCCTAATACCTCCATTTGCAGCGGTTCTAGTAGCTCTAGTTCAAGGCCTTCTCGCATACGAATTCCAAGCAGAATTGATTCATCTTTGATTTGTTCAGCTGTTAACTGTTCACTTTCCAAAATAGGCGTTTCACCCGCAAATACTTTTTGTTTATAGGTAGTTGGATGTTTTACATTCCAGAAACGCTTTGCATCAATATGTGAATGTGCACCTGGTCCTAGTCCCCACCAATTCTTGTTTTCCCAATAAGCAATGTTGTGTCGACATTGATGCCCAGGCTTTGACCAGTTTGAAAGCTCATACCAAGTAAGCCCTTTGGCTTCGCACATTTGATCAACTAGCAAATACATATCTGCCATCAAATCATCGTTGGGCATCGTTAGATCCCCACGCTTAATCTGTGCAGCTAATTTGGTTCCGGTTTCAACTATCAATGCATAAGCGCTGATGTGATCGATATCCAAGGACAGTGCCGCTTCGACGGTCTCGCGCCAATCATCCAAGCTTTCACCCGGCGTTCCGTAAATCAGATCTACGCTAATTGATTGAAAACCTGCAGCGCGCGCCATTGTGATTGCTTTTTCAACATTAGCTGGATTATGTGTGCGATCAAGTGCTGCCAATACATGCGGCTTTGCAGATTGCATTCCAAATGAAATCCGATTGAAACCAACCTGAAGATACTGGGCTAACTTTTCTTCGGTCACTGAATCCGGATTGGCCTCCAGAGTCACTTCACAATCAGCAGTCAAACCATTTCGAGCCTTTATCGCCGCAATGACTCGACCTAAATCATGGGCAGGAAGTAGCGAAGGTGTTCCGCCACCGAAAAAGATTGTTGGGACTAGATCAGTTGGCGCAGCTTCTAGTTCGCGTAAGACAGCATCGATGTAATCATTGCTAACGATTTCAAGGGTTGCACCATCTTGCAGCTCTGATGGTGTGTAAGTGTTGAAATCACAGTAGCCGCAGCGCTTGATGCAGTACGGGATGTGCACATAAAAAGAGAGCGTCATTGCCCGGCTTTGCGCGCAGCCTTAATCTGTTCGATGTCGGCATCTGTAGCAAGAGCTGCAACGAAAGCCTCCTGTGGAACTTCTACTCGTCCCACCATCTTCATGCGCTTCTTACCCTCTTTTTGCTTTTCCAAAAGCTTGCGCTTACGTGAGATATCTCCACCGTAACACTTAGCCAAAACATCCTTGCGGATCGCACGAATACTTTCGCGAGCGATGATTCGAGCACCAATGGCTGCCTGAATTGGAACTTCAAACTGCTGGCGCGGAATAAGTTCACGCAGTTTTCCGGTCATCATTACGCCATATGCGTACGCCTTATCGCGGTGAACAATTGCACTAAATGCATCAACAGCTTCACCCTGCAACAAGATATCGACCTTTACCAAATTACCTTCGGCGTCGCCCTTTTCTTCATAATCTAAAGATGCATAACCCTTTGTACGGCTCTTGAGCTGATCAAAGAAATCGAAAACAATTTCAGCCAAAGGAAGGTCATAACGAATCTCTACGCGATCTTCTGAAATGTAATCCATACCAAGCAATGTGCCACGACGATCCTGGCAAAGCTCCATAATTGTTCCGATGAATTCTGACGGTGCCAGGATTGTTGATTTCACGATTGGTTCGAAAACTGCAGCAATTTTTCCTTCTGGAAACTCAGATGGGTTAGTGACTCGAACTTGTTTTCCATCCTCCATGTTGACGTTGTAGACAACGTTTGGTGCGGTAGAAATAAGGTTTAGTTTGTGCTCGCGCTCTAGTCGTTCACGGACGATTTCCATGTGTAGCAAGCCAAGGAAGCCACAGCGGAAACCAAAACCAAGGGCTGCAGAGCTTTCTGGTTCGTAAACCAGTGCTGCATCGTTTAGCTGTAACTTGTCTAGCGCTTCACGCAGGATTGGGAAATCTGCACCATCTAGTGGGAACAAACCAGAAAACACCATTGGTTTTGGATCTTTGTACCCAGAAAGCGCGGTCTTAGTTGGATTGTTGTAAGTCGTAACTGTGTCACCTACACGTGATTGGCGAACATCTTTCACACCGGTAATTAAGTAGCCTACTTCGCCTACTCCAAGGCCCTTTGATGCAATCGGTTCTGGAGAAATTACGCCAACTTCAAGGGCTTCGTGACGAACGCCAGTTGAAAACATTTGAATCTGCTCGCGTGGAGATAAGTGGCCATCAATCACACGCACATAAGTAACAACACCACGGTATGAGTCATAGACAGAGTCAAAGATCAAAGCACGTGCAGGCGCGTTGGCATCCCCCACTGGTGCTGGAATTTGAGCAACGATCTGATCAAGTAAGTCTGCAACGCCATCGCCTGTTTTTCCTGATACGCGTAAGCAATCTTCTGGTTGGCATCCAATTAACTTTGCAAGCTCTGCAGCAAACTTTTCAGGTTGTGCGTTAGGCAAGTCGATCTTATTGAGAACAGGAATAATTGTTAGGTTGTTTTCCATCGCAAGGTAAAGGTTTGCAAGGGTCTGCGCTTCGATTCCTTGTGCGCAGTCAACAAGTAGCACTGCACCTTCACACGCAGCTAGCGAGCGCGATACTTCGTAAGTAAAGTCAACGTGTCCTGGTGTATCGATCATGTTCAGGATGTATTCCTGACCATCAAGAGATGACCGCCACGGCAAACGAACCGCTTGAGATTTAATAGTGATTCCGCGTTCGCGTTCGATATCCATGCGATCTAGATATTGCGCGCGCATATTGCGAGCTTCTACAACTTCGGTGATACCCAACATGCGATCGGCAAGGGTTGATTTACCGTGATCAATGTGGGCAATGATGCAGAAGTTACGAATCTGCGCCGGATTGGTTGCTGC
>Ga0208853_1000584_pt1 | contig 10986 bp, 18 predicted proteins | sample LakMenEpi03Oct11_FD_150667 | JGI IMG/M metagenome (GOLD analysis project Ga0208853, IMG submission 150667) | Freshwater microbial communities from Lake Mendota, WI - 03OCT2011 deep hole epilimnion (SPAdes) | ecosystem: Environmental > Aquatic > Freshwater > Lake > Epilimnion/Euphotic zone ... | reverse complement strand
CCCCAAAACCCCAAAACCCCGCGTTAGTGAAATTTATGTTTACGTGATAATAAATGTAAATAAGAGATAAATAGGGAAATAACAGTTTATAAAGAACTGCTGGAATCATAAGTTAGCTGTCTTGAACTTTCTAGGGCTTAGGGTTGCTGGTGTTGAGCTCAGTCAATCTTTGTCAACCAAACTTCTGGCACGCAGCAAACAATGCTTAAAGAAAGACGAGAACTTATGCAAACTAATGACCAGGAAATTTTGTGCTCATTCTGGGCTCATAACGAGGGCAACACCGGAAAGGATCCATTTGGAAACTGGAACTTCGTCACTTTCCATCTTTAGGTCGGCTTTGAAAACTAGCGTAGGACCACGAGTCTTTGTAACGTAAACAGGACATTCATAGTAGCCTTAGGTTTGTCTCTTATCACGTGTTACGGCGATGACGTGCATTACCGGAAGGGGTGGATTCAAGTCTTTAAGAGTCTGATCTGCCAGGTTACCTTGTTCGCCTCCACGACCAACTTCCCATTTCGCTCCTTCAACGAAGAATCCATTGATATATGCGCCAGTATCAGCTGCTTTCACAATTGAATTTGGATCATCATCGTTGGTTACATCTGTTCTCAAAATGATATTATCAAGAGGCAATTTGTCGGCTCTGGCAGTCTTTTGCATGATTGCAGTGAGGAAAGACATGGGGTTGAATAGACCTGAGATCCAGAGGCAAGCTGGTGTGGTAGCAACGTCTGTCCATTCCTTAAGTTGAACGTAACGTCTCAACAAGTCTGTGAACCACAGTTGGAGAGGCTTCAACGAAGGATATGCAACTGCTGCCCAACCTGGAGGAACAAAGCCCATTGAGAGAGACTTTTGAAGCTCATCCATTGCATCTGTAATATTAAGCTGCCCGGAAAGACCCATTTGTAACTCAGTCAGGGAAAGTTTGATTGTGAAGATCAACAAGTTCATGCGCTCAACCTCTTACAAGCAGACAATCCAGAAAGGATCAGGATCTTGATCATCTCCCTTCTTGCCTTTATCTTTAACTTCATGCATATTGAATTCAGGGTAGAGCTTGTCCAGGAATTCTTTAATGATTAAACTAACTGCGTCTTACGCTCCAGCTCCACCAGAAGATGAGCCTCCTTAGATTTAGAGAATCTATTCGAAGAGAATCTCACCTGCTGCTGTCAAGTAACCGATTTCAGCATTTGGATGCAGACCAAACATCTGAGGAGTCTCAGCTGGTAACTAGCTTTCAACGAACTCGACGTATTTGTCGCGATCAAACCTGTATGGTGAGGGACTTCTGAAACCTTATGAGAGCGTCAATTGCATGTTGTCCATAATTGCTGGGCGAATCAACACCTGTAAGTAAGTATTATTAGTACGTCTGTCAAGATCATCTGTAATATGACCACCGTACATAATCTCACCATAAATATAGCAGAGATCTTGGTAAGGAACTTTTTCATATTTGCTTAAGTAGTTGTGGAGCACATCACCACAAATTGTCAAATCACCATCATTGAAGTTGTAAATCTTTGACCATCCAATAGCACCGAACTTTCTGCGACCAAGGATGAGGGAGTGGAACATGCAAAGACCGAAGATCAAGGCCTTAAATTCAGGTTCTTTGTGAGACTTTGCTCTGTCGTAGTAGGCTTGAGGGAATTTGCTCAGTGCTCTACGGAGATTGGCCTTGAGGTCTGTAGGAGCTTCATTTGAAACCTTGATTGAGTTTTGAAGAATAGACTCTGGGATGATTTCCATGTCTGGAAGCGGGGGAGGTTCAGATGAAATGAAGCAACGGAAATCTTTATGGCAATCGTTTTCAACAACAATTTCAAGTTCACTTTCGAATCGCTTCATCCAGTCAGTCATCAAGTGGACGTTTTGAACCATAATCCAGTTACCCTCTTTACCAGCAGCCTTAAGAGCATTAATTGCCTTGTCTTCTTAACCTTGTCCCATCGAAATGTTGACGAAAGTCTTAGCTGCAATTGATTTACCCATTGTTATTCCGACTGCTTCGACACCAGGAGTGGGGTCAACTCCTGGGAAAAGTACGAATAGAACTGGAATTTTAGTCTGCATGACATCATAGACCTTGAACATATCAAAGGCTGGCTATTCAACGAATTAATCGCCCAAACTTTCTCTGACGTATTCTCTAAGAGATCCTTGAAGTCTGTCTGGACGCAGAGCTCTTAGCAAAAGCAATTTGTGGAAACTTGAGCAATCTTTTTGAGACTTAGGAAGGTCAGCGGATTCTGCCTTTTCTTCACCATACCATTTCTTCCACTATAGAGCTTCATTTTCTAAGTTATGGGGTAATTCCTTGAAGATTGGCACCTTTTTGAGGCCTTGAACTGCAGCCCAGACTGTCTCAGCCATCCATGAGACTAAGGTATTTGGTTGTGGGTCATAATCAATTGGAATGTCTTTCTTAATTAGAGCCGCAACTTCTTCTTCAAGAATTAACTTTTTACGGAGGTTAATTCTGAGAGTGAGCATGGTTGAAATAATCAGCTTATGTTTCTCAAAAGTACCACGACGGGTGTAATCAAATGCTTCAAAAGTGATTTGATCAATTAAGGCCATTACACGTATTTTAAGAGTTCTTGGAGTCATTTCCTTCTCTTCCTCTGGCTCTTCAGGCTGAGCATCAGCCGCTACTTCCTCGCCTTCAACTGGCGCAGCGATTACCTTTTTAGGGTTCATTCTTTCGGCAACGATATCGATGGCTCGGTTAATGACAATAACGAAAGAGTCAAGCGAGAATTTATAGAATGAGTGAATCTTGGTCAGTTCAATCATCATGAAGTAAACAAGAGCGCCTCTTTCTGCTGCAGGTCTGTACTGCTCTGAAGCTTCATCAATTTAGATGGAAGTAGCCTTTGCAATCTCAACTTTTTGCTTGATTTCAGTTGAAGTAGCCTTTGATTTTTCAAGATTTTCAATCAATGCAATATCATCGAGGATATCACCCTTCTGGTCACGGAGACGTTGGAGGAGATCAGCTTCGAGATCTCTTAAAGTGATCTTAAAACTATTTTGTTGCTGAATGAGTCTCTCTTTTTCAGCTGCCAGGTCTGGTCTTTCTTTCTTCACAATTAGAGAAAGCAATTAATCCTCAAGACCCTTTTCAGTGACAGTAAAGTTAATCAATGTGCATTCAGCTTAGATCTCAGGAGGATAATGAGGATTAGACAGTTTTGTGTGCATGTAGAGTTTAAACATTGGGTCAAGAGTCAATTCTTTGTCTCCCATCTTGATGACGTAGTTCTTACCTCTCTTGATAATTGCACGGGCGTAGACTGGCTGGATAACCGCATCAATTGAGTTTTCAAGGTTCTCAATAAGCACTGGTTTACCATTTTCGATTGCCATTTCAAGGCAAGAAATCATTTTCTTTCCATTCGACAATCTAGTTACTTGAAGGTTCTTATCACCAAGTCTCTGCTTCAACCAAGTGATACCTTACAGTTGAGGGTCAATGATAAGAGAATACCTTTCTGAGTTTGTCATGATTGCACCGTTTTAAAGTGAAACTTCATCAGAAGGCAACTTTTCATTTTGCCATTCGGCCATCTCTGCTTCATTGGTCAAGATGCTGAGGGGATTTGAGTTCTCACTCAATGGAATCTTGTTTACCTTGAAGAAGGTTGCGAACTTATTTTTCATTATAAAGTCTCTGTTCTTTTTGTTAAAGGGTCCAATGTACGAGACAAATGATGAAGCCATCAACACATCTCCGAGCACGACCTATAAAAGTTGGCCAACACTTATAATACTTTAAGCCCAACGTTCGCCTTCAGCTCCAAGAGCTGAGACCAGCCTTGTGGCAAGACCAAGCCTCCTTGTGCAACGTTCTGCAGTTGCCTCAGCATCCTCTTTCTTTTTCATAGCATCATTGTAAGCATCTACAAGAACTTTAAGCTTTGCTTGGAGATCAGCAACAAGGTCTTCAAACTCTTTCTTAGTTGCCATAGCCGTCGCAAGTTGTTCTTCAGCCTCTTTGACGGCCAATTTCTTTGGTTCAACTGAAACGACTACATCATAGTAAGCTGTAATGTTGATAATCCAATCGCAAAGACCCTTTGCAGCTGATGATTTGTTTGCCAAGTTTTCAGGAGTAAATTCTGGATTGGCAAGAGTCTCTCTGATAGCATCGAAGTTCTGAGCAGGGACTTTGTCCACGTCAACAAGGTTTTTGAAATTCATCAACTGTTCAAGAAGAGCAGCTGGCTTTGCCATCATCTTAAGAGAAGTTCCCCAAGGTTTTTCATCCTTTAATTTACCTTTTTTGTCAGTTGGAACAATTGGGTCAATTGTGCAATAAAGATTTAGGACAGCAGTAAATGTAACCTTGATCATCTCAGGAGGGTTATTCATAGCTTTTAGCATCTGGAAATCTTTCTCACTAAGACCCCTAAGCGCAGCCTCGGCCTTGATAACCAGAGGAATAGCCTAGTCTAAATCTCTTTGCACAGACTCTTTCTTTGCTGTAACTTCAACAGCGACTTTGTTTGCTTCAGTTGACTTTACAGTTGCGATTTCATTTTGTTCATCGACTTTTTTCTTTTCAACACCGACAATTAAAGCTTATTCTTGTGCTTCGGCCTTAGCTTATTCTACTGTAATTGCCATTTCTTTTATTTCAATTTCCAGTGCAGCTACAGTCTCTTGAGTAGTTTGAATCTTTACAACACCATTCTCGTATTTGTCGAGTTATCCTTCGAGTTCACCTTTCTTTTGCGCAAGCATTCCCTTGAAAAGCTTGATAAGCTCTAAAAATGACTTTGGTGTTGTGTAAATATATCTGCGTTCCAGTCTGAGGACCTCTTCGCATTGCTTTTGGACATCTTCGAAGGACTGGGGCAAGAATTTAATTACAGATTCTCTCACACTTTCTTCCATTTCAACTTCAGCCAAGAACTTGTCAGCGACTGAGGTCAATGCTTCTTTGGGCCAGGGATGGAACCAATCAATGACAGTACAGTTAATTAGAGCAGGGAACTTTCTGGCACGATTACGGAATGAATCTCCAACTGGGGAGAAGCAGAGTGCCATATGTAGGTTCTTACGCACGCGGTCGATGAAGAACTTCCAGTTGTTATCCTTGTTTGGAACTATGCCTTCTGATTTTACAGCTGAGTTCAAGTTGTTTACAATGCTATCGACGGTTTCATTATCGAACAGATCAGCAATTTCTCCAGACGAAAGCAAATCGTTGATAAAGACAAGGAATCTCTCATTAGTAATCTAACCTTCAGTGAACAAGAACATTAGCCCTTCATCCTTAAGTCCTGATTTGTTGTAATAGTTTTAGAGGTCAACCTTTAAGTCTCCAAGACCATATGAAGACGAGATTACAATTCCAACAGTTGTGTATTGTGAAACTGATGAAGCAAGTCTGGAAAGGGATTGTTTTCCAGAACCACCAACACCGACTAGTAAAGCGTGGCCACAGTCGGCTGAAATGATACGTGCAATCTTACATACATGCTTCATCGCATCCTCGAACAAGACTAAGTCCATGACTGGGTTGATATCGTTGTACTCGTTAAGAGCTTCTTAGAGTCTCTTGCTTAGTTGGTCAGCGCTAATAAACTGATCGTAGAGTTTGTCATCAATGCTTGCGACGAACTGAGCGAACACTAGTGGCTCGGGGTTCTCCTTTTAGAAGAATTTCGCCAAGTTAGCTTTTGTGTAAGTCTTTTTGCAGTGATCGTTAACAAACTCTCTGTAGACACCAAGATTTGCAGCATTTACAAGACGATCTCCGTAAATACGTTCGAGCTCGTGTACCCATAACTTAACCATATTGTCGTATTCTTTTATTGACTCTGGTTTTGCTTAGAGAATGCCCTGGAAAACATTGGTCAAGTGACGCACATTGAATTCGTAGTGGAAGTAAATAGCTGACTTTTTGAACTTGTCGCAGACGAAGTCATGCACGGTAAGTGTTGACTTAATGATTGCAGGAACAAGTTCACTCACGACGCTCTTGTAGTTCTTTGAGAAGTGTTTGGTTAGGAACACTTAGAAAATAGTTGTCAATGAGTTCGTTTCTGGGAAAGTAACTGTAGCGAGCCAGAAATGGCGTTGAAGTCTTTCATTGATTGTAAATGAACCGGCAGTTGGGTTCATTGCTGCAACGTACAGAGTTTTCTAAACGTTCTTCAGAGTCCATTTGCTGCGCTCGAAACAATGATTGTAATCTTTGAACTGACGAACGAGTTCAATTGCATTCTGAGTATCGTACTTATCAAGAGCAGGCATGTTCAAGTCATCGATAAAGTAAATCAAGGTAAACTTGCCTTTGGGTCCAAAGTTATTTCCAGATTTCTTTTCAAGTTAGCTTTCAAGAATAGTTTGCAACAACGTTGAGTCAGTGTAGTAGTTGAAGTTAATAATTTATTGCACGTATTCAGATCTGTCGCCAGCGGTAAGATCTTCAAGCAGACCTTTTGTGATCTGTGTTTTTCCACAACCTGCCTAACCAACAAGCATTGGAGAGTGCTTCACAGATAGGAACTGCTTCATAATATAGGAAATAGCAATTGTGTCCGATGTTGGAACTGTGTAGCTTGAGATTCTCTTGCTAGTATCAACCTTGGCAACCATATCTGTAGTGTCCATTCTCTTCCATTCGAGAAGCTAATTGCTTTCAAAGTCGACATAATAGTCAAAAATTGAACCACTTGATGGGAACTTAACAGTCTTCCAGGTATCTCTCCACCATCCGTTGAAGAATCTACGCTCACCAAATCCAGCACCTAAGCACCAAACACAGCAGAAGACAAACATGTATTCGTTGTTTTTAATCTCTGTCTTTACGCTGAGATAGAAAGATTCAAGCAGCTTGCAAAGTGAAACAATCATGCTAATCTCAGTTACTGGGATCAAGTATTTGAATGATTTCTTGATGTGCTCAAGGGATTTGGGGATGTACTTTTCGAACAAAGCTTTAAGTTCAGTTGTACGTTCTGCTGGATATTTAGAGCTTGCGAGCCAAGATTCGAAGTAAGCTCTCCACTGATAGCCTGAAGCATCAGAAATGAAGAGGATACCTGCACGAGAGACTGTAGCAGGGGTTGCAAACTTGAGATTTCTGAACTCGAAGATCAGTCTCATGTGGGGTAAAAGCTTAATACGCTCGTTAGAAGCGAGGGTGAGGATTTTGTTGTCGTCCATCACAGAGTTCATTGACTCAATCCAGTTTGCGTCAAGATCACCATCAAGAACAATCCACTTTGGAAGAGTATCGGGTTTTGAAGAAAGTTCACGCATCTTGTTTGACATGAGACCATCGGACCACTCACGGGTTTATGGATGGACCACACCATACAGTTCATTGGTTGAGACGACTTTGGGGTTGAGATCAACAATTTCAGTCTTAGCTCCATTCTTAGTCTAAGCTTTACCAAGAGTTTTCCAAGTTGAGGATTTTCCTGAACCTGGGGGCCCCATTACGAAGACACAATGGCGGATTGTAAGCAACTCCTTTAGCTGTACGACCTTCAAAATGAATTGATCATCTGGGAAAAGTCCTTGCTCAGTTGTCACAGCTTCGATTACTGCTTCGAAATCAGAATCACGTTTACGAGGAGGATCAATGCCTGGGAATAAGTCTCCAAGAAGACCCATGAAAATCTTAAGATCATCAGCCACGATCTTTGGAGTATTAAAATCTCTAAGAGCTCTCATGAGTAGATTCTGCTCAGGAAGGTTTGGCTCCGCTCTCTTGAAAGCTCCTGCCACGACCAACACAGACTTAATTGCACGTAGACCCCAATCATAATGCAGTGCTTTAGAAAGCAAATCTCTACAAAGGAAATACAAAGTAGTAAACTTCTTCGCAAGCAACTTGGCCTCTGTGAAACCTTCAGCCATAAGCATGTTTTCGCAAATAAGCTCGAGATCTGGTACTACGACAGTAATTGGTCTGAAAAGAGCTTTCAGACCTTCTGGAAGTTCTGCACGACCCAAATAACCTGGATTCATAGTGATAAACACACCACAAGTCTTATCAAGAGTAAGAGTTTCACCTTCAACTGTAAATTCCGTACTATTGTTTTTGATTGAATCAGTCACAGCCTTAAATTGCACTGAGCAAACAGATAGCACACTAGGCAACAGTCTGTTGAATTCATCGAAACAACCCCAAGATCCTGATGAGGCAAGTCCCTTAAAAATACCTCCCATACCGGAGTAATTCATTTGATCAGAACAGTTAAAGACGTAAATAGCCTTAGCCAGACAAGAAGAGAGATCCTTTGTTGTCTCAGTTTTACCCGTACCAGCTGGGCCAGCTGGCGCACAACCCATCTTCAAATGAAGGGCTTGGGTAGCTGTCACGTAAATTCTGTCTGTAAGTGGTGTTACGACCAGCCTTGGACCGTTTCCAAGGTATTCGTAACCATAAGCGAGAACGGCATCAGCAATCTTGAAGCAGAAATCCTTTGAGCTGTCATCCCAGTAGTTCTTAAGCTGGGACTACCATTGGAATTCATCAGCTTGCTTAACACCTTCGTCGCGCAATTTCATGATAATATCACGAGAGTGAGCATCCATGGTAATCAAGCACATAACTTTTTGACGCTCACTTGCGTTAAGATCTGTTCGCACAAGCAAAATCAAATCAGTAAGGAGCTATGCTTGCAAAGTAAGTGCAACACTAAGTGAGTCTGATTTTGTTGCCAATGCAAGAAGGGCAGTCTCAACGTTACTGACCCAACTGAGCATATTGATCAAAAGAGTGATTTGAGCTGGGTCTTGCATAAGCCATTCAGCTTTTGGAAGTTTTTGGAAACGTGTAAGAGAGTCACGGCCAATTTCTTTGAGGGTAGAACGCATAACTCCAATTACATCTTCCATGTAGTGTTCAACGTTATTTTGCAACTTAAGTTACTTGGTAAATTGAACAGTCTCTACTCCGACGCAAGAAACCATCGATGTAGCGTCTGGTCTTTAACTACCTGCTACTTCTTTAAGCTCAAGTCTATCGATAGCTTAGAAGATCTTTGGCATGTGCTTCATGATCTTTGCTGGGTTGTTACCGTTTGAAAGAATATCAAGCAGGTCTGCAGAAGCCACGAAATAGAAACGGGGGAAAGCTTTCTGCTTGCTTGACATGAAGTCTTGCAAAGCTTTTTCACAAACTGCTAGCTCTTTTTGCATTTTGTTAAGAGCTTCGTTAATGTAATCTTGGTTACAGAAGTCAAGAGCGAGTTTAATTCTGAAACCATCATTTAGAATTTCTCTCACTTTGGCATCAATGCTGACGAATTACTTGCTTTACTCCGGTAGTTCTTTCTACACTTCTTTTGAGTGCATGAATAAACTCTCCAAGAAACTCCAAGTCCTTTGGATTTCAGAGCTAAGCACAACAATACTGGCAACTTCTCCAAGTTTTTTCTACCACGTGATTATTTCATCTTCGAATGTTGCAACATAGCGGGATGCTGACATTGATTGAACTTGTAATTGGTTCTCTTCTAGGAGTTCAAAGTCTTCTTCAGATAACCTTAGAAGCTGGACATCAGAGTCCTTCATGGGGGTGAACTGGAACTTGACCTCTTTCCAGATGCCCGTCAGTTTTGCCAAGGTCTTCTCCATCTTTGCTTCTTGTTTAGCCTGTTCAGTGGTGTCCAAAACATCCTCAGCGTATTTGTTCAAATTGAGGTTGAAGATGTCTTTCAGTGCTAAGGTGTTTGGATCGGCAAAGTTACCGACCTTTTTGCGGATCATATCCCAATGGCGCTCTCTCATTGCGTCATCACGAAGTTCTTGAATCATTGGCAGGAAAACCAACCATTTCTTGATTTCTTCAAGACATCCAACATATGTGTTTGACTTTTTGTCAACCTTCATTTCTCTGACATTCTTTTGGATCTTTTTAGCATCATCTTCCATGTCGTATGGTTTGGTATCTGGCCATTTGCTTTCCAACCAGGAATTGAAAGTCATCTGGAGGGTCGAAATTTGGTCCCAGAGGATCTTCATGCCTTGGCATTCAGCTTTAACACTTTCAACGTGTTTGTTGCAGCCCTCAATAAGATGAGCTTCTTTAAATTTCTTTGCATTGAAACCCAAATCCTCAATCTTTTTCTCGATGTCATCAATTTCGTCGTAAACTGCCTCAAGCTTTTTGATTGCCATTTCACGTCCGGTATCGTATTTGTAGAAGTCTCGCTTCTTCAAGTTGTTAGAGAACAATTTTAGTTGATCTTCCAACTTGTTGATCTCGTTTTTGTTCTTCTGAGTTTCGTTAGTGATGCTTGGCTTGATTTCTTTCTCCATGTCTTTTGCCAACTTCTTGACGTTGGTCCAATCGTCAGTGAGTTTTTTGTTATCCTTGATTTGTTTGTCTTTGGCAAGGCCTTGTCTTGTCAGCAAGCCAAGTGACTCTTCAAGTTGGTCAAGTTTGAGAGTGATTTCATCATTCTTGACTTTAACGTCTTCAATCTTGTCTTGAATCCCGATCAAAACTTTGACATCGGAAATATCTTTATCCTTAATTTAAGCACCCTGTGTGGTTTCTTTCAAGAAAGTTTACAAGTTTAGGATCTCATTGGTAAGATGCTTTTAAAGGGAAACTCCAAACAACTGGTTGTTGGCAGCGGGTGCTCCAGCGACGAAGCAAGCAGCGTAAGGAGAACCTCTGACTTCAACAAATTTGCCTTTGTCATCCTTAAACTGGACAACGATGTTCACTTTTCCTTCACGAGCGGATTAATACTAGACGAGATATGAACCATCATTCTAGTCAACAATTTTTGCTTCAATTTCTTATTTGTCGTCATCATAGGAGATTTTGACTTAGAATGAGTCGCGACCAGATTTTCGGTTCTCGGAGTTGTCGTTTCTTGCTTGGATCAAGAAAGAAGTTGGCTCATTGGGGGATTAGTCCTCAAGAAGACCTGCACCGTAACAGAGAGATTTTGCTGCTCTGGTGTTCATGAAGAAAGTGTAGGGCTTCCAGGG
>Ga0208853_1000576_pt1 | contig 11152 bp, 13 predicted proteins | sample LakMenEpi03Oct11_FD_150667 | JGI IMG/M metagenome (GOLD analysis project Ga0208853, IMG submission 150667) | Freshwater microbial communities from Lake Mendota, WI - 03OCT2011 deep hole epilimnion (SPAdes) | ecosystem: Environmental > Aquatic > Freshwater > Lake > Epilimnion/Euphotic zone ... | reverse complement strand
TCCACGATCAGAGCTTGAAGAGATGAAACAAACCTTTGGTGGGGTCGCAACACAAGTTGGAACTTGGGCGTTAGATGCCGAGAGAGTTGCTGCACATCGTCCACGTATTGGCTTTGAAACAGACCATAAATCTATTCCTAATGAACTTGGTGTTTTAAATGGCGCAGTTCATATGAAAAAAGGTTGCTATCGCGGCCAAGAAACTGTTGCCAAGATTTATAACTTGGGAAATCCACCGCGTCGTTTAGTAATGCTGCACCTTGATGGCAGCGATGTTGGTTTTCCAGCAGTTGGCACCAAGGTTGAAAATGATGGTGTTGTAGTTGGCTTTGTCGGCACCGTTGCCCGTCACCATGAATTAGGAACAATCGCACTTGCAATCGTGAAAAGAAATACGCCAGTGGATGCAACGCTGAGCGTTGATGGAATTCCAGCATCGCAACAGGTGATTGTTTAACCGCTATTCTTAAGCCATGGAGTTGTTCACATCGGTAATCCTTGGCCTTGTCGCCATTGCACTGGGTGTAGCGCTCATCATTTATGCATTTAAGGGTCGCCAATCACAAGCGCGGCGCATCACTAACTGGAGGCAACGTCCGTAATGGTTTTTACAATCCCTGAAGGTTTGCATCCTGAACTCAATCCATTGGCATGGATCGTTGGAACTTGGCGTGGAAAAGGTCGCGGTGAATACCCAGGTATTCCAGCCTTTGAGTACGCACAAGAGGTTGTCTTTAACCATGATGGTCGCAATTTTTTAAATTATTTTTCACGTTCATGGATCATCGATGCAGAAGGTGAAATCATTCGCCCAGGTGCATCTGAAGCCGGTTTTTGGCGTCCTAAGCCCAACAATGTTTTAGAGGTTGTGATTTCACATAACACCGGAATTACTGAAGGTTGGGTTGGCCAGTTTGATGGCCCAAAGATTCAATTAGTTTTAGATCGCGGGTATGCCGCGCCATCTGCAAAAACCGTTGATGAAGGTGTCCGTTTGTATGGCCTTGTTGAAGGACAGTTGTTTAGTGCATACGACATGGCGGCAAATGGTCACGAATTACAGGCGCACCTCTGGTCTTCGCTCGAACGTCAGAGCGAATAATTGACGTCGCAAAATTTGTTAGGTGAGGTTTTAGCTGAAGTAACGCGCAGCAGCGTCGTTGAATCTGTTCATGCAGGTCACGTTGTTTTATTAAACGCTGACGGATCAATCTTTTTTCAACTGGGTGATCCAACCTTAGATATTTATTCGCGCTCATCGCTGAAATCAATTCAGGCATCAGCCATGGTGCGTGCAGGGCTAGATATTGAGCCACGTTTGCTTGCTTTGGTGTGTGCATCGCATTCAGGTACACCGATGCATCAACAAGGAGCACAGGCAATTTTGGCAAAGGTGGGTCTAGATGAGCACTCACTAAAATGCATTTTGGATCGCCCTTTAGATGAAGAGCTTCGACGAACATCCGAACCAACACGTTTGGCCATGAATTGCAGCGGAAAGCATGCAGGAATGTTGGCAACTTGTGTCATTAATGGCTGGCCTACTGACACTTATTTGGAACCAACGCATCCTTTGCAGCTGGCGATCAAGGCAGAAGTCGAAGCGATGAGCGGTGAATCAGTTGCCCTTACAAGTGTTGATGGCTGCGGAGCACCGCTGTTTCTCTTTTCTTTACTTGGCCTGGCCCGCGCAATCAGGAACTTAACAATTAGTACCGATCAAATTCACCAAGATGTTGCTCAAGCTTGTCGTGATTTTCCTGAAATGGTTGCAGGTCCCGGTCGATTGGGAACACGAATGATGCAAAATGTTCCAGGTTTGTTTATGAAAGAGGGCGCAGAAGCGGTCAACGTTGCATCACTTCCAGACGGTCGAACTTTGGCAATCAAGATTAGCGATGGCAATCAACGTGCGATGTCTGCAATTACTGCGGCTGCACTTACAAAATTTGGTGTCGATGCGTGTGAGGTGCCAATAAATACCCTTGGTGCAGGCTTACCAGTCGGCACTATTCGCGCAACCTTCTAACACCCCGTACCCTTAAAGCCTATGAATGGCCGCATTGCAACCTTGATGGTGCACACCTCGCCCCTGGATCAACCAGGTATTGGCGATGCGGGCGGCATGAATATTTATGTTTTGGAATCTGCACAACGCATGGCCGCGATGGGTGTGAGCGTTGATATTTTCACGCGTCGTACAGATTCTGCCCAACCGGACATCGTAGAGATTTCACCTGGAGTGCGCGTTCGCCACTTTGATTGTGGGCATGGAACGTTAACTAAAGAACAATTACCAATTCACATTTCTGGTCTATCCCAAGAGTTTTCTCGAATCATGCGCACCGAAGATTACGATGTTATTCACTCTCATTATTGGTTATCTGGAAAAGTTGCGATGCCTGCAGCTAAGGAACTTGGGATCCCATTAGTTCACACAATGCACACAATGGCGCGCGTAAAGAATTTAAATCTGGCCGAAGGTGAATCACCTGAACCAATGATTCGCGTGCAAGGTGAAACTCAAGTTGTTGCCGCAGCAAATGCTTTAATTGCTAACACCGATGCCGAAGGCGCAAGTCTGGTATCTCTTTATGATGCTTGCCCAGACACAGTCCATGTCGTAAGCCCTGGTGTTGATCTTTATACATTTACTCCGGGAGAAAGTCGCAGCACAGCTCGTGATCAGATTGGCCAACCGCAGGATGCACTAGTAGTTTCCTTCGTTGGTCGCATTCAGCCACACAAGGGCCCAGAAGTTTTGATCCGTGCAACAAGTGAACTGGTAAAGCACACCCCACTTTTGCGCCACAAGTTAATCGTCAACATTGTGGGCGGCGCATCAGGTGCTAACACTGAAGAAGTAGATCGCCTAAAAGAGTTAACAACCTGGCTTGCAATTGATGATGTGGTTCGTTTTACGCCACCTGTTCCGCGTGTGGATTTACCGCAGTGGTATAGAGCTGCAGATTTAGTGATTGTTCCAAGCTATAGCGAGAGCTTTGGTTTGGTTGCCCTCGAAGCACAAGCGTGTGGAACACCAGTTGTAGCAACTGCTGTTGGTGGGCTTCGAACCGCTGTCGCCGATGGTATTTCAGGTGTTTTAGTTGATGGACATGATCCAAAAGCGTGGTCATCAGTTATTTCTCGCTTGTTGCAAGAGCCACAGCGACGAGTACTGCTTTCTATGGGTGCGATTGAACATGCATCTCACTTTGGTTGGGATGTAACTGCGCGCGGAACCCTGGATATTTACGATTTGGTAATCAGCGATTTACGTAAATCTTTGGAAGCGTAAATGGCTGCGATCGACCCACGTATTACGATTGAAGAGTTTCTAGATTCTCATGATCTGGAATACGAGCGTAAAGATGCCAACACTTTTCTTGTAAGTCTGCCGGGGGAGAAAAAACTACAAACCCATTGCGCACTAATTGTTGGGGATCATTCACTGAGCATTAACGCCTTTGTTATTCGCAAACCCGATGACAATGCAGCAGATGTCCACGCTTGGTGCATGTCTAAGAATGCATCCATGTATGGGATCGCATTTGCAACTAACGAGGCCGGAGACATTTTTCTTGTTGGCCGCCTGCCATTGTTTGCAGTGACAGATCGAGAACTAGATCGTCTTATTGGCTCAGTGCTTCAGTACAGCGATAATTCATTTAATCCGTTGCTCGAACTTGGATTTGCAAATGCAATTCGCCGTGAATGGGCTTGGCGGGTTTCACGCGGAGAGTCTTTGGCCAACCTGGATGCATTCAAACATTTGGTTTAATTGCCAGCATTTGGTTTAGACTGTCACTATGACTAACTTCGAACTTGTCTTATTGCGCCACGGCGAATCTGAATGGAATGCTAAGAATCTCTTTACCGGCTGGGTCGATGTTCGCCTATCCGAAAAAGGTGAAGCCGAAGCTAGTCGCGGTGGTTCAATGTTGGCAGAACGTGGGTTGCTTCCTGATGTAGTTCATACATCATTGCTACGCAGAGCAATTCACACATCTCAATTAGCACTTGATGCATGTGATCGTCATTGGATTCCGGTAAAGCGTTCGTGGCGCCTTAATGAACGTCACTACGGTGCGTTGCAGGGCAAGGACAAGGCCCAGACTTTGGCCCAATACGGCGAAGAGCAGTTCCAGTTATGGCGCCGTAGCTTTGATGTTCCGCCACCGGCTATCGATGATGCAGATCCCTTTAGCCAGGCAAAAGATGCGCGTTATGCCGATTTAGGCGCTGCAGCACCAAAAACTGAATGCCTAAAGGATGTGATTACGCGCATGCTTCCTTACTGGGATGAATCAATCGTTCCAGATCTAAAGGCGGGAAAGCGTGTTCTTGTGACTGCTCACGGAAATTCGTTGCGCGCACTGGTTAAACACTTGGATGGAATTTCAGATGCTGACATTGCAGGATTAAATATTCCTACCGGAATACCTTTGTATTACACACTAGATGAGAACTTTAAGCCGGTTGTTAAGGGCGGGGAGTACTTAGATCCAGAAGCAGCAAAGATTGCTATGGCTGCGGTTGCGAATCAGGGGAAGAAGTAATCCCTAAATACTCTTCGGTGTTATCGCGAACGATTACATCCTTAGTGATTTCCCCAGCACGAGCGAAGAACATAGTTACCTTTACATGAGTTCCAGGTTGTGCACCAAAGCCAGCGATAGTCGCTTTCGCATTTGCACTTTCACCTTCAAAGATAATTGGTGAGTTCTGAGGCAAGTTGCTCTTACCTGTGTAAGTCAAAACGGTGCCATTAATTGCAACACCGAGCAAGGAATCTTCAGTCTCTTGAGCGTTAACAATCGTGCCAACCAAAACTCCGGTTCCGCTTTCTGCGGTAACAACTAGCAGATTAACTACACGGATGTTGTTTTCAGTTGAAATAATTGAAGCTTCTGCGCCATCTGTTACTTGTGAAATTTGGCGAGTAGATGCATTAAATCCAGCTGCACAACCAGTCAGTGAGAGCGCAAGAGTTGAAATTACAACTGCAGAAAGTATGCGACGCATAGGCGTAATTCTCTCACATCAAATAAGTAGCCAATAACGCCACTTTTTCTGGGTTTTCTCAGCCACGGATTGCTGGTAGAATTGACCCTCTAGCGAAGGGCATCACATGACATTTAAGGTCGGCGAAACCGTTGTTTATCCTCACCACGGGGCTGCATTAATCGAAGCTATTGAAACTCGTGTGATCAAGGGTGAAGAAAAGACCTACCTAGTGTTAAAAGTTGCTCAAGGAGATCTAACGGTCCGCGTTCCTGCAGACAATGTCGATCTAGTTGGTGTTCGTGATGTTGTTGATTCAGCTGGTCTTGATCGCGTATTCAGCGTATTGCGCCAGCCATATACAGAAGAGCCAACAAACTGGTCTCGTCGCTACAAGGCAAATCTAGAAAAGCTTGCCTCTGGTGATGTCATTAAGGTTGCCGAAGTTGTTCGTGATCTTTACCGTCGCGATCTAGACCGCGGTCTTTCAGCAGGAGAAAAGCGCATGCTCGCCAAGGCGAAGCAGATCCTAGTTTCAGAGCTTGCTCTCGCTGAGCGCACTGATGAAGAAAAGGCTGCAGTAATCCTTGACGAGGTTCTAGCTTCCTAATTTCATGGCACCTTCGCTGAAGGTTGTTGTGGCGATTACTTCGCCAATTGCTTTCCATCAATTAAAAAATGAAACAGTCCTGCATACCTGCATTCAAGCAGCACAAAGCTTTGTGGCATCGGTTGCTGGCGCGCATCTTGCAATCGCCGGGACTGCAGCAGACTTAGCCAAAGTTGCTGATATTGATTGCGAAAAGATTGTGTGCGATCCCAATACGCCAGCAGAACTTGCTTCGGCCCTTAAGTCAGTAGCTACTGCCGAATTAGTAATGATTCATGATTGCCAAAGACCACTCACTGGTTTGGCACAGTTTGAACGTGTCTACGCCGCGCTAAGTGCCGATGTTGAAGCGGTTCGACCAGTGTCACCCTTTACCGAAACCCTTAAATCAATTACAGCCGATAACTTCATCGACCAAACAATTGATCGCAATTCCATGATGCGTATTTCTACCCCAGAACTAGTTCGATACAGCGCGATTGATTTTGATTCACAAGAATCAACATGGTTTGTTCCACTTGAGAAAAGTGCAAAGCTGGCAACAGTTGATGCTGACCCAGAGAGCGCACGAATAAATTCAGCAAAAGAGATTGAATTAATGAGCTTTTTACTGGATTGGAACAAGTAATTCAGCAATAGCTAAATCCTGCGGATAAGTAATCTTGATATTGAAAACTTCGCCCGGAACCGCCACAGTTTTAACATCTGGAAAGAACTTCTCCATACATGCAGCGGTATCGGTACCGATAAATCCTTGTACCGCGGCCTTTTCATACGCTTCTAGTAACGGAGCAGCTCTAAAACCTTGTGGTGTTTGTACCCGGGCAACGGTTTCATCGCGCGCGGTATCCATTTCATGTGGATCTAAAGCAATCGTGGGAATCGCTCCGCCATGTTTGTATGCACCTTCTGCAATTGCAGCAAAGATTTGTGGTGTAGCTAATGGACGAGCACCATCATGGATAAGAACAAGGTCAATTTTTCCAGCCGCAATATCGCCCTTTAAATACTGCAAAGCGTTGTATTCGCTTTCGTGACGACTTGCTCCGCCATGCACAATTTCAGTACCAGTAAGCGCCCCATCTTTAATCAAAGCTTCGCGGGCAAAATCTTCATCATCTGGGTTAATTACCAAGATGCTTCGCACATTCACAAAATCTTTGCGCGAGTTTTCGAGGGATCTAGAGATGATGTGTTTGCCATTTAACTGCAGCCACACCTTGTTCATGCTGTGACCAAAGCGAGTTCCCGAACCGGCTGCAAGTACAACTGATGCAACTATGGCCTGGGTGCTCATGATTACTTCTGTGCTGGTGCGTAAGTAAGACCTAATTCATCCTGCTTCCTGCGCAAAGCAACGATAAATGAATCCTGGTTTAGCTCTACATGGTCGTAAGTCAGTAATTCGCCAACGCCAATTGGCTTAATAATCTTTGCATCAGCAACTAAACCAATAGGAACTAAGTTATCGCGCTTTGCATCTAAGGCGTTATCGGCATATCCACGAACAGTAAATCCACCAATTCCATCAATAACATCGCCAACTTCTAGGTTTTTCTTAGTCATTGTCACTACTTCTGCATTTAAATGTGGTGCATACAATGATGATTCTCGATCCAAAATCGCACGATAAACGGTGATGGGCGCTTCAATTGACGCTAAATGGAATGGGCGATACAAAGTGAAGTAAGGACCGGGGCCCATCGCTAAGTAACTCATTTCATGGGCGATGTATGGGTCGTTATGACGAACGATGACGAAAACACCAGGTGCAACATCTCCGGTGCAGTAATCAACTACACCTGCGCGATCCAGAACTCCACCATCAGCGGCAAGTGCAAAGGTATCCTGCAAAGTTTTAACAGATGATGCCGGACCGTACATTCCACGCTTTGAAAGCTGCAGCCCTGTTGTGTTGGCAAGAGCAACCATTTCAGTCATTGTCTTTGAACCATCGGTAAATGAACACAACATCTTTGGGTTCATCTTCTTGGCAATTGCAGTTTCGCGGACTGAATCCGGCGTGCTCAATGGTTCAAAAGGATTGTTCTTTCCTTTGCCAGCGCAGATAATCTCAAAATTTAAATCGCGGGCATAATCGACCAGTACCTTAGCTTCAATCGGTTCATCACCATGACAGACCGCATAGATAACGCCGTTATCGGTTGCGACCTTATGAAGTAGCGGCCCGATAGTGACATCCATTTCAACATTTAGAACGGCAACATCTTTCTTGGCAAGAAGTGATGTGTAAGTGATCTGTGCGCCGATATCTGGAATACCAGTTCCTTCAACAACTAAATCAACCGGAAGTTCAGATACCAAAGTCGCATTTGTGCTACCGGTATGCTTGCCTTCTAAAATAGCCTTAGCCAAAATATCCTTGTCATCACTAAATAGGATGTCAGTAATTCCTAAATCGGCGTAAACAACTTTTACTCGCTCTAAATCGGTATCAATGATGATCGATAGCGAAATTCCCTCTTTGCGACCCAACTGGTTTCCAAAGCCGCGACCCATCTGGCCTGCCCCAACCAATGCGATTCGTGTATCTCGCCCGATCTTCTGTGCATGATCTCGAAGCCGAGATGTGTAGGTCACTTGAACTCTTTTCCATTGATAAAGCCGATATGCGTATTAAACACCACTCAAGAAGCCGATACGCTTAGACAATGAACGCTTCTCAACTTCGTACTGGTGTGGGTGTAGATGCGCATCAATTTGGCGATAGCGGACCATGCTCATTAGCTGGATTGCAGTGGCCAGATACGCCTCGTTTGGTGGGCCATAGCGATGGCGATGCTGCAGCACATGCGCTCTGCGATGCGGTTTTATCTGCCTGCCAATTAGGCGATATCGGAACATTCTTTGGCGTTGATACTCCTGAAATGGCTGGCGCATCCGGAATCGCAATGATTGAAAAGCTGCGCGACTTTGTAACTGCTAAAGGTTTTGTAATCAACAATGTTGCACTGCAAATTGTTGGTAATCAACCAAAGATCACGCCACGTCGAGATGAAGCACAAAAGGTTTTATCTGCTGCCCTTGGTGCACCTGTTTCAGTTTCTGCAACAACATCGGATCAAATGGGCTTTACCGGTCGTGGAGAAGGAATCTATGTGATCGCAAATGCTTTAGTGATTGCTCCATGAGTCCAGACATGGGAAAGCTAGCTCTGTATGACACAGCAACACGTGAAGTTAGTCATTTTAAATCACTAGAAGCCGGCAAAGTTTCCATCTATGTCTGCGGTGCGACCGTGCAGGCAGCACCACACATTGGCCATGTTCGCAGCGGAGTCAACTTTGATATTTTGCGTCGCTGGTTAATGAAAAATGGTTACGAGGTTACATTTATTCGAAATGTCACCGATATTGATGACAAGATTTTGCATAAAGCAGTTCATGAGCAGATGCCTTGGTGGGCGGTAGCGATGAAGTACGAGCGCGCATTTACTGATGCATACGCAGCGCTGAATGTAATGCCACCAACATATGAACCGCGGGCAACTGGTCACATCACGCAAATGGTCGAATTAATGCAGACACTTATTGAAAACGGTGCGGCTTATGCACCAGGCAATGGTGATGTGTACCTAGAGGTTCGTAAACTAAAGCGTTACTTAACTTTGTCTCGCCAGCATCTAGATGATTTACAACCAGCTCTAGACGCCGATGAAACATACAAAAAAGATGTGCGTGACTTTGCTTTATGGAAGGCTGCAAAGCCCGGAGATCCATCATGGCCAACTCCGTGGGGTCCAGGTCGCCCAGGTTGGCACCTGGAATGTTCTGCAATGGCACACGCTTACCTTGGTGAAAGTTTTGACATTCACGGCGGCGGATTAGATTTGGTTTTCCCGCACCACGAAAATGAAATCGCGCAATCAGAAGCAGCAGGTTATGGCTTCGCTAAACGTTGGTTGCATAACGCGTGGGTTACACAATCTGGTGAAAAGATGTCAAAGTCTTTGGGGAACACTTTGCAAGTTCACGAAATTCTTAAAAACTTCCGCGGAATTGAACTTCGTTGGTATTTAGGTGGTGCGCACTATCGTTCCATGCTTGAATATTCACCAGAGGCATTGCAAGAAGCGGCAACAAACTTCCGACGTATAGAAAACTTCTTAAATCGTGCGACAGTGGTTCTCGGCGCTCAACCAACTTCAGAGCTGAGCCAAGCATTTACTGATGCAATGAATGATGATTTAGCGGTCCCTGCAGCACTTGCAACAATCAGCGAAAATCTTCGCTTAGGCAATCAAGCAATTACTGATAATGACAAAGTTGCCATTTCTAGAAATGCCAAGGAAATACGCGGCGCACTTGAAGTATTGGGTTGTGACCCATTTGATCCCGCATTTGCTACTTCTGGTGGTTCAGATCTCTCTAGTGCCCTTGATGGCACCATTAAATTGGCATTGGCAGAGCGCGCAGCTGCCCGTGAGCGTAAGGATTTCGCTGCATCAGATGCCATCCGTGATGGACTTGTTGCTTTAGGAATTACAATTGAGGACACTGCTCAAGGACCTCGCTGGTCTATTAATTAATTACTGAAACGAGATCTCACCATGGCTGGCAATTCATCCCGAAAAGGCGCTATCCGCCAATCAAAAAAGGGACCATCTGCCGGTACTGGTGGAAACAATAAGCGTCGTCTTGAAGGAAAAGGTCCAACTCCAAAGGCTGAAGACCGTCCATATCACGCAGCTGCAAAGCGCAAGAAAGCTGCTGAAAAGAAAGAGACTCGTTCACCAAGAATGCCAAAGGGTGATCGTCCACGTGGTGAAATCGTTGCAGGTCGTAACGCAGTACTAGAAGCGCTCCGCGAGAATGTTCCAGCAACCGAATTGTTAGTTGCACGCAGCATCGATGTTGATGATCGCGTTGCCGAAAGCTTAAAGCTGGCACTGCACCAAGGACTTCAGATTCGCGAAGCACACCGTGCCGAAGTAGAAGGTATTTCACCAAATAGCCAAGGAATTATTCTTGCAATCAAACCTTTCCAGTATTCAAGTTTTGAAGAAATCATGCAGCGCGCTAAGCATCCTTCATTGATCGTTGCTTTAGATGGCGTTACTGATCCACGTAATCTTGGTGCCATCATTCGTTCTGCTGCTGCCTTTGGTGCCGCAGGTGTGATCATGACTGAACGTCGTGCAGCAACAATGACCGCATCTGCCTGGAAATCATCTGCGGGCGCTGCAGCGCGTTTGCCAATTGCGCAGATCACAAATCTTGCACGCACAATCGATGCAGCTAAAAAAGCTGGCATGTTTGTGATCGGTCTAGATGGTGAATCTGATGAAATGATTAGCAATATGAAGGTTGCTACTGAACCTTTGATGGTGATTGTGGGATCAGAAGGTAAGGGTCTTGCGCGCCTTACCAAGGAAAAGTGTGACTTGGTCATTTCAATTCCAATCAGCGCAGCAACAGAATCATTGAATGCAAGTGTTGCTACCTCGATCGCGCTGTTCCACATAGATCAACAGCGCCGCGCTAAGTAGGTAAAAGCCTTGAAATACAACCGTTTCAT
>Ga0208853_1000574_pt1 | contig 11165 bp, 11 predicted proteins | sample LakMenEpi03Oct11_FD_150667 | JGI IMG/M metagenome (GOLD analysis project Ga0208853, IMG submission 150667) | Freshwater microbial communities from Lake Mendota, WI - 03OCT2011 deep hole epilimnion (SPAdes) | ecosystem: Environmental > Aquatic > Freshwater > Lake > Epilimnion/Euphotic zone ... | reverse complement strand
CTCCGTAAACTACGCGAGGATATCGGCTCTATCGGGGCTAAAAATAACAACCCATGAATCTAACTATTGAAACAAACCGATTACTATTACGACCTCTAAAACTATCAGATGCTGAAGCTATGTTTGCTATGGATAACAATCCAAATGTTCATAAATATCTCTGGCAAAATCCAACGCAAACCATTGAAGAAACTATCAAAATTATTGAATTTGTTCAAGGACAATATGAAAGAAACAACATTGGTCGGTTTGCTACAATACTCAAAGAAACAGGAGAATTCATTGGCTGGACAGGCATTAAATTTGTAGATGACCATGTTGAAAACGGGAACACTAACTTCTATGATTACGGATATCGTTTGAATGAAAAGTTTTGGAACAAGGGTTATGCCACAGAATCATCTATTGCATGGCTTGATTATGGTTTCAACCAAATGAACATTGATAAAATGAATGCCTATACCCATCATGATAATGGTGCTTCCAATCATATTCTACAAAAAGTGGGAATGAATTTTATGGAAAATTATCCAGATAAAGATGGTGTGACATGGAAATGGTGGCAAATGGAGAGCCCTTTAAAAGAAAAAAGAACATAGAAAAAAGAATATAGAATTCAATACAAAAGTCAATTTTCTATTCTCTATTTTCTATTCTCTTAAATTTAATAAAAATGAAAACAATAAAAATAGCTGGAGTTCCTGAACATTTCAACTTGCCTTGGCATTTATGTATTGACAATGGTGAGTTTGAACAAGTCGGTATTGATTTACAATGGACTGATGTACCAGAAGGCACAGGCAAAATGTGTCAAATGCTTCGCGATGGCGAAATAGATATTGCGATAATTTTAACAGAAGGAATAGTAAAAGATATAATTGGAGGCAATCCAAGTTCGATAGTTCAAATTTATATTGAAAGTCCATTGATTTGGGGAATTCACGTGGCAGCGAACTCTAAATACCATTCGATGAGTGATTTAAAAAACACCAAAGTGGCCATTTCTCGCTATGGTTCAGGTTCCCATTTGATGGCTTATGTCAATGCCCAAAATCAATCCCGAATGATGTCGGGTTGGAATACTAATAACTTAGAATTTGAAATCGTCAATACCATTGATGGCGCAGTAGAAGCTTTAACCAATGGCACAGCGGATTATTTTATGTGGGAACGTTTTATGACCAAACCATTGGTAGATAAAGGTATTTTTCGTCGTATTGCCGATTGTCCAACACCTTGGCCTTGCTTTGTAATTGCCGTACGAAATGAGTTTTTAGAACACAACAAGCAAACGCTTTCCCTCATTCTTGCTATTATTAATAAAACAACAATAGAATTCAAAGATATTCCAAGTATCGATAGGACTTTGGCCTCCAAATACCATCAAAAATTAGATGATATTCAAGAATGGTTGTCATTAACCAAATGGTCACAAAAACCTATCGAAGAAAAAGTGTTAAACAATATTCAAAATCAACTCTTTGACCTGAAGATTATAGATAAAAAAGGTATTTTTGCAGAAATAGTAAAAGCCGTTTAGCTTTTGCCATAGGCAATATGATGGAATTTGGTAATCTTTCTTTTCAAAAACTCGAAGAAAAATTCAGGATAAAAAGTCCTTGGGATTTGATAATCATTTTTGTCTTAAATATACTTATCACCATCCCCATTTTTATCATTGCCCATCAAAATTTAATTACACTTGAGTGGGCATATCACGTTGATAGAATTTTATTGTTTCTAGCCATTTTACTGGGAATACAGTATCTTTTACAATTAATGAGAAAAGTGACTTTAATATCTATAATTTTGTATCTTATTATGTTGGTTTACGGTTCACTATCAGATAAATATGGATTTAAAAGTGTCTTTGAGGATTATCGGTCGATGATGTATACCATGAATGACGATCCCTATCCGCAGGACATAATTATCTCTAAATTAATGCCTTTCCCTAATAAATCTAAAATTTTAGATGCTGTTGAATATCAAAACCCGAAAGTGAGAGATTTTGCTTTTATGGCTATTAATAAACATTTCAAAAAAATTAAAGGGTACAATGACTATTTTACTATCATTCAATCGTTTGCTATTTTCAAGGAAATAAATGGTAGCTGGAATTATGTTAGCGATCCGAAAGGTCATGACTATATAGCTAAAGCAACAGAGTCGCTAAAATACCTTTCTGGTGATTGTGATGATCATTCTATTTTAATGGCTGCTTGTATAAAATCTATTGGAGGAACTACCCGATTAATTCATACTAAAGGACATATTTACCCCGAAATTTATATCGGTAACAAAATAGATTTGGAACACATCAACTACCTAATAAAAAAAGAACTTTTCCCTCAAGAAAGCAAAAATAAAGGTATCCATTATCACATAGATGAACGAGGTAATATTTGGCTCAACTTAGATTATACTGCTAAATATCCTGGTGGTCCATTTATGAACGAAGAGATTTTGGGTGCTTTGACATTAGATTAATTGTTCTGATTTATTAAAAAAGTAGGGCTAGCACTTATAAATGAATGATTCACCAATTAATTAAAGTTTTTCCTTTTTTTTTGAGAAAAATATTGGTTTTACTAAAATGTTGGTTACCAAACCACAAACCTCGATTGGCACTTAGTGGTGATGGATGTCCGGTTTCTAAAACATGATGTTTAGTTCTGTCAATGTGTTTGCCTTTCTTTTTGGCAAATCCACCCCAAAGTAAAAATACCACGTTCTCTTTTTCTTCCGAAATTTTCTGAATAACAGCGTCGGTAAATGTCTCCCAACCCTGATTTTGATGACTACCCGCTTCACTTTCTCTAACCGTTAAAGTTGCATTGAGCAATAAAACACCTTGATTAGCCCAACGTTCTAAATTACCCGAATTTGGGAATGGCAAATCCAAATCTCTCTGAATTTCTTTAAAAATATTGATTAATGATGGTGGAAAAGCATTGCCGTCATTCACCGAAAAACACAATCCGTTGGCCTGACCCAAACCATGATACGGATCTTGACCAATGATGACCACATTCACTTTATCAAACGGACAATGATTAAAGGCGGAAAAAATAGTATCTGCTTTTGGAAAACAACTATATGTTGCATATTCCAATTTCAAAAATGAAATAAGTTCTTGAAAATAAGATTTTTCAAATTCATTTTTTAGTACATCATGCCAAGAAAAATGTAATTGAATTAACATCTCATAAAATTTTATCAAAAATAACATTTTCTATTGCAATATGGAAGGCAACCTTTGTAACTTTGAACCATAGATACTGATTTGATGATATCGATTACCACTAAAACATTACAAGACTTAGAGTTTAACACCGTTTTGCAAACCGTTTCAGATGCATGTAATACTGAAATAGGCAAACAAAAAGCATTAGAAATTGTTCCATTTAACGACAAGGAAAATTTAATGAATGCCTTGCAACAAACATCTGAATATCTGTCCTCTTTTACCAATAACAATGCCATCCCCAATCACGGATTTGATAATATAACTAACGATATAAAATTTCTTGCTATTGAAGATAGTTTCTTAGAAGTTGGAAGTTTCAGAAAAATTGCAACACTATCGGAAACGGTAAATGTACTTTTAGTTTTCTTAAAAAAGTTCCATGATTATTATCCAAAACTAAACGAAAGAGCAACTCAAGTAGAGTATACCAAATACATCATTCAAAAAATTGATGAAATTGTCGATAAATATGGCGAGATTAAAGACAATGCTTCACCTGATTTAATTAACATTCGAAGGGATATGAGTTTGGTTCGTGGCAAGGTCAATCAGAGCTTTGGACAAGCCATGAGTCAATACAATGCGTTGGGATATTTAGATGAAATTAAAGAAAGTTTTGTTGAAAATCGGAGGGTTTTAGCGGTTTTAGCAATGTACCGACGAAAAGTAAAAGGTTCAATTCTAGGAAGTTCCAAAACCGGAAGTATTGCCTACATAGAACCCGAAGCAACATTGCGTTATTCAAGAGAATTGAGTAATTTGGAATATGAAGAACGAGAAGAAATCACTCGAATTCTAAAGAAATTATCCAATGATATTCGACCCTTTCTAGAATTATTAAAACAGTATCAAGAGTTTCTTAGCGACATTGATGTGGTGGCCGCCAAAGCCAAATATGCCCGTAAAATCAATGCAGTATTACCCACTATTACAAACGAGAAGGAATTGTATTTTAGAGATGCCTTTCATCCTATTCTGTATTTAAATAATCTAGAAAAAAAAGAAAAAACTTATCCACAAACCATTGAATTAAACAATGAAAATCGAATAATTGTCATCTCTGGACCCAATGCAGGTGGAAAAACAATCTCTTTAAAAACGGTTGGCTTACTGCAATTGATGTTGCAATGTGGCATATTAATTCCCGTTCATGAACGCAGTAAAACATTTTTGTTTGACCGAATTTTAACCGATATTGGCGATAATCAATCCATAGAAAATCACTTGAGCACCTATAGCTATCGATTGAAAAACATGAATTATTTTCTCAAAAAATGCAATGCGAAAACATTGTTTTTAATAGATGAATTTGGAACAGGTTCCGACCCTGAATTGGGTGGTGCTTTGGCAGAAATTTTTTTAGAGGAGTTTTATCATCGAGAAGCTTATGGTATCATCACTACACATTATTCTAATTTAAAGATTTTAGCCAACGAATTAGCATTTGCCAGTAATGCCAATATGCTTTTTGATGAAAAGTCTTTGGAACCCATGTATAAACTAATTTTGGGTCAAGCTGGAAGTTCCTTCACTTTTGAAGTAGCGCAAAAAAATGGTATTCCTTATGGACTAATCAATAGAGCCAAAAAGAAAATAGAAGTTGGAAAAGTGCGTTTTGACAAAACGATTGCCACGCTTCAAAAAGAGCGTACAAAACTCGAAAAAACGTCACAAATATTAAAGGAAGAAGAAACCAAAGCGCGTGAAGAAGGAAAAAAAATGGAAACTATCAACATTAAAATTCAAGATAAATTAGAACGGTATCAGGAATTGTATGATGCTAATCAGCGTTTGATTTATATGGGACAAAAGATTGATGATATTGCGGAGAAATATTTTAATAATAAAGACAAAAAAGTGTTGATTGGCGAGTTTTTAAAAATTGTTGAAATAGAAAACTCTAAGCGCAAAAAAGCAACTGCTAAAGAACGAGTAGAAAAAGAAATCATCAAAAAGAAAGTGATTGAGGAAGTTCACGTTAAAGTTGAAGAAATTAGAGAAGTCAAAAAAGAAAAGAAAAAAGCACAAAAAATAGAATCTGAAAAACCAAAAATAACTTTGAAAGTAGGTGACCGCGTTAGAATGTTTGATGGAAAAGCAGTCGGAACTATTGATAAAATTGAAAAGAACAAAGCGGTGGTGAATTATGGCGTGTTTACATCAAAAGTAAACCTTGAACAATTAGAATATGTTCAAGCAAAATAATACTGAAATAAAATCAGCATAAATATGGAAATTTCAGATTTACCAATAGACAAAAAAATAATCCTCTTTGATGGGGTTTGCAATCTTTGCAATGCATCTGTTCAATACGTAATTAAACATGATAAAAAAGATGTGTTTCGATTTGTATCACTGCAATCGGAATTGGGACAAAAAATTCTGAAACATATCGGAATAGCTGATAAAAACATCGATAGTATTGTTTTGTATCAACCCGGAATTGCCTATTATTATAAATCAACTGCTATAATTGAAATCACAAAATCACTTCAAGGATTTTTTAATTATGGCCTATTATTTAGGATATTGCCAACACCATTACGAGATATCGTATATGATTATATCGCAAAAAACCGTTATCATTGGTATGGTAAAAAAGAGAGTTGTATGATACCCACACCCGAATTGAAAGCGAAATTTTTAGCATAAAAAAAGCCATCATTGCTGATGGCTTGCTAGTTATAAAAACAATCAACTATTGTTTAACAATCTTTTTGGTTACAGCACCTTGATCAGTTGTTATTCTCATCATGTAAACTCCAGAGGATAAATCTGAAATAGTAATGTCAACGTTAGATAAATTATCTAAAGGAATAGATTTAATTATTCTACCATTGATATCAAACATTTCAACATTATTAATGGAAAGGTTTGATGTACTTGAAATAGAAACTAAATTAGTTGCTGGATTTGGAAAAACAGAAAAATCTTCATCATTTGCAATCTGATTAAGCCCTAATAATGTATCGGTGCTTGATGCTTTAACTTGCAAATTATCCATAACCATTGTAGCTGCTAATGAATTAGGAGCGGCAGTTGTGTTCCCTGAAAAAGAAATAAAATCAATTTCATCGGGATCTGTTCCAGTTGCACTACCATTAAGAGTTAAACCAGGTTCAGCAATTCCAGGTCCTTTAATTCTAACTTGTCCAGTTGTTTTATTATAGGAAACACCTATTCTGCTCCAAGTACTTGCTGGTAGTTGTATACCAGGAGCTGCGGCTAATGTATAATTATAATTTCCGACAGGGTTTCCAGTTGGAGTTGAATAAGCCACTAAAAATAGTTCTCGTGTTGCAGCTCTTACGTTAAATCCAGCAACTACATTTCCTGCAGCATTAAAGATATATGCCCCAAATGTATTTCTACTAGTACTTGTTCCATCACCTGGATTAATATCTAATTCCAATTCGATAATATTATTTGTAGTTGTTCTACTTGCCCAAATCGTTGAAAAACCACTTTGCCACAAATAACGGCTGCCCTTGTCACCATCTGGACCTTCTAGTTGCAAACCTAAACTGGCATTACCGCCAGAAACAATCTGTGCATTGGAAACATCTGCATTTGTTGAAGTTGTAGGAGCAGTACCATTATTCGCAAAAAATAAATAATTACCCTGCCCAGGAACTGTTCCAGTAATTTCTGTAGAAATATTACCTACAGTCAACGCATTAAAATTTTCTGATTGTAATACTTGTGCATAAACAAATGATGATGATGCAATTAATAATAAAAGTAAATTTTTTTTCATAAGTTTTTGTTTTTTTAAATTATGAATTCAAATATAATAAAGTAATCAATATCTTTTCTATTTTTAACTATCTTTTTCCCATTTACCCACAACAGATGTTGCTAATGCATTTCCGAGGACGTTTGTAGCACTTCTAAACATATCACAAAAATGATCAATTGGAAGTATTAAAGCAATACCTTCAATGGGTATTTTAAACATCCCACAAGTGGCAGCAACAACTACCAAACTAGCCCTTGGAACACCAGCAATGCCTTTACTGGTAAGCATTAAAACTAGTAACATGGTCATTTGAGTCCCAAAATCCAGATGAACACCATAAGCTTGAGCAATAAAAATACTGGCAAACGTCATATACATCATACTTCCATCAAGATTGAACGAATAACCCAATGGCAACATAAAGGAAACAATTTTATCTTTTACGCCAAATCGCTCTAATTCTTCCGTTAGCTTTGGAAAAACGGCTTCTGAACTAGTAGTACCAAAAGCTATTATTAATGGACTGACAATTCTTTTTAATAATGTGGTCATGTGACTTTTGAGAAAAATATATCCCACTAACAATAACACAAGCCATAGTGAGGAAATTCCAATCAAAAAAGAACCAAAAAATTTAGCATAGGTAATTAATAATTCCTCTAAATTTCGAATGGCAAAAACACCTGCAATAGCGCCAAAAACTCCGATAGGAGCAAATTTCATAACATAATTTACCATTTTCAAAATGATATGCGATGTCTTATCCAAAGCAGTAACCACTGGCTTGGCATGATCACCGATAGAAGCGGCAGCTAATCCAAAGAAAATGGAAAAAATTACAATTTGTAGAATTTCATTGGTTGCCATGGCTTCCACAATACTTTTTGGAATGATGTGTTCAATAAAATTTTGTGCCGAAAAACTTTGTGTTTTATCTGTAACTTCTGCGGCGGTAGAGGCATCAATATCTGATAATTGCAACCCAGTTCCAGGATGTAGAAGATTCACCCAAAACATTCCAATCAACAAAGAAATCAATGAAGCTGTGAAAAACCAACCTAATGCCTTTCCTCCTATTCTTCCCACGGCTTTAATATCGCCAAGTTTGGCAATTCCTACAACTAACGTTGTGAAAACCAATGGTGATATAATCATTTGCACCAATCGAATGAAAACGGTTGCCAACATTTTTATATATCCACTAAATTCTTTTGCAGATTCAACGGAATAATTATTATGAACATAAATCCCTATGAATGCGCCAATAATCATGGCAATAAGAATCTGAACAGTAAGATTGGATAAGAAAGACTTCTTTTTAATTTCAGTAGTGTTCATTTTAGTTAGTTTTCAGCATCAGCTTTCAGTCTCAGTTTATCAGTATTTACTACTGCATACTGTGACTTCAAACTGAATACTATTTTTGGTATGTTTTATTAAGTAAGTAAAAATCGGCTAAAACAAGCGCAGCCATCGCTTCAACAATTGGAACTGCACGTGGAACTACACATGGATCGTGACGACCTTTACCTTGTTGCGCTATAATTTCGTTTTGATTGGTTAAAACTTCTTGCTTTTGGATTAAAGTAGCCACTGGTTTAAAAGCTACTCTAAAATAAATGTCCATCCCATTGGAAATGCCACCTTGAATTCCTCCCGAAAGGTTGGTTTTAGTAGTGCCATCTTCATTGTATAAATCATTATGCTCGCTGCCTTTCATTTGTGCACTACAAAATCCACTACCAAATTCAAATCCTTTCACCGCATTAATGGAAAGCATGGCTTTTCCTAATTCGGCATGAAGTTTATCAAATACTGGTTCACCCAAACCTATAGGAACATTTTGTAAAACACAGCTTATGGTTCCTCCCACAGTATCACCTTGTTTTTTGATTTCCTGGATATAGTTTTCCATTTTCTCCGCTGTCGCCAAATCGGGACAGCGAACTGCATTGCTTTCTGTTAAAGTAAAATCCAAATCTTGATAGGGTTTATCTATAAAAATTTCGCCAACTGAAGAAACAAATGCATTGATTTTTATTTGTGGTACCACTTGTTTTGCAATAGCTCCAGCCACGACTCTACATACAGTTTCTCGGGCTGAACTTCTTCCACCACCACGATAATCTCTTATGCCATACTTTTTTTCATACACATAATCGGCATGACTTGGACGATAAGAATCTTTAATATGTGAGTAATCATCTGATTTTTGATTGGTATTGGGAATGATAAAACCTATTGGTGTACCAGTTGTTTTTCCTTCAAAAATACCCGAAAGAAATTGTATTTCATCTTCTTCTTTTCTTTGGGTAACTATCGAAGATTGACCGGGTTTTCTTCGTTGCATTTCGTTGCGAATGGAATCAAAATTTAGCATAATTCCAGCTGGACAACCATCTATAATTCCACCTAAAGCATCTCCATGGGATTCTCCAAAGGTAGTCAGTCTAAAAAGTGAACCATAACTATTTCCAGCCATAACAATGTGTTTTAAACAAATATACTATTTATGAAGTAAAGTAAAAATTGGAAATGCTATTTATTTAATAATAATTGGTTTTTTAGATTTGATTTTCACTACACTATAAGGGTAAACATAATTTGGTTGAATAGAAGGATTATCTTCAACAGTTGAGGGTTTAAGTTCTTTTATAGTTAAAATGATATTGCTTTCTGTTTCTTCTACTTTATCAATAATGATATTATAATTTCCCTCGGGTAATGGTCCCATATTTAAAATAATAAAATTGCATTTTTGAATGTCATCTGTTTTTATTTTCTTCTTCAAATTTGGATCAGAAAAAAGCATTTTAATTTCCTTTGGTTCGTTTAAAATTTCATAAAATTTAATATTGGCTCCACCATCATTGCTGAAACTTAACACTTCGTATAATGTATTTTCTACCACACTTTTTGTGGTTGAACATGAAAATAAAAGTAATGCTGCAAAAAACACGATTATATTTTTCATTTGGAATCTTGTATAGCTTTTAAATATAAGTTTTCGTATAATGGAAGAATGTTTTTTATATCAAATTGTTTGGCAATATCTAAAGCATTTTCTTTAAACTTTGTCAACGTTTTATTGTCCGTTAGAATTTTTATTGCATTTTCTGCCATGCTATCGACATCACCCACATTGCTAAGATAACCCGAAACGCCATCAAAATTCACCTCAGGCAAACCTCCTGAATTACTAGATATAACAGGAACACTCCAAGCCATTGCCTCGAGAGCTGCTAGTCCAAAACTTTCGGTTTCTGAGGGCAGAAGAAATAAATCAGAAAAGGACAATATTTGATCTATCTCATGGCTGTTGCCAAAGAAAATGACCTTATTCTGAATGCCTAATTCGATACAAAGTTGTTCTGCTTTTGCTTTTTCAGGTCCATCACCTACCATCATCAATTTAGCCGGAATTTGTTGTTGGATTTTATAGAATATCTTGATAATATCGGGAATGCGTTTTACTTTTCTAAAATTACTGATGTGAGTCACAATCCGCTCTTCTTTATTTGCCATAACTGAACGTTGGCAGGAAATTAAAGATTCGTTACGGATTTTGTCTAATTCAATAAAATTGGGAATTACATGTATGTCTTTTTTGATATTAAAGAGTTTGTAAGTATCGTCTTTTAAGCTTTGGGAAACGGAAGTCACCACATCTGATTTATTAATACTGAAACTCACCGCAGTTTTGTAAAACGGGTGATTTCCTACCAATGTAATATCGGTTCCGTGAAGCGTTGTTACCATAGGTAAAATGATACCTTGGTCTTTCAACATTTGCTTTGCCATATAACCCGCGTAAGCATGTGGAATAGCATAATGAACGTGTAGTATTTCAATTTTATAAAGCTTGACCATATCAACCAACTTGCTTGATAATGCCAGCTCATAGGGTTGATAATGGAACAAAGGATATTCGGGTACGTTTACTTCGTGGTAATGCACATTTGAATTGAGCAATGCCAAACGCACAGGTTGTCGGTAGGTAATAAAGTGAATTTCGTGACCGCGATGTGCTAATTCTAATCCTAATTCTGTGGCTACTACACCACTTCCTCCAAAGGTAGGATAACAAACGATTGCTATTTTCATACTGAAATTTTATGACTACGAATTTAATGAAAATTGAAACGAAAACCTTTAAAACAAAGTTAAAGATTATTT
>Ga0208853_1000571_pt1 | contig 11179 bp, 9 predicted proteins | sample LakMenEpi03Oct11_FD_150667 | JGI IMG/M metagenome (GOLD analysis project Ga0208853, IMG submission 150667) | Freshwater microbial communities from Lake Mendota, WI - 03OCT2011 deep hole epilimnion (SPAdes) | ecosystem: Environmental > Aquatic > Freshwater > Lake > Epilimnion/Euphotic zone ... | reverse complement strand
TAATATGTTAATATGTTAATATGTTAATATTCTATATATCTTGTGATATAATCAATTTTTATTTTTAATCAAAAAAAAATAAAAAATACATAATATATATCTAACTTATCCTAACTATCCTCTGGCAATATCTATATTAGACCAGGTTCTTTTCTAATTTTTTCATAATAGTATTAGCATCTTGATTAAGTCCTTCAATATAATTCTCCTCGCTAAACTCTAAATACCTATGATGACAATAGGAACAGATACGCAAATTTTTAAGAACAAGCGTCTGTGTATTATTGATAGGATAGCAGAACTTAGAATATTTACCTCCAGAATATGGCTTGAAACAATGAATTTCTTTTACATTATTAACGCCATTATTCTGTGAAGTATAGATAGACGGACTGGATTCTTCCATAGAGTCATTGCAGGGTCCGGGGCAAAACTTAACATTTGAAAGATCAACCGATATAATATCTTCATCATATTCAAAGATTTGCTTTGCGGTCGCTGCGGTAGCTGTGCTAGCTGCGGTAGCTGTTGTGGTCATTATTATCTTGCTGTTGGCTTGCTTGCTTGCTGGCTTTCCGGCTTGCTACTGGCTTTCCGGCTTTCTGGCTGGCTTGTTGTTGGCTTGCTGGCGCTCAATCTATTTTATGCGCAATTAATATTATTAATTTGGTTCATCAATTTTTATAGCATTTATATATTTTTAGAACATATTTTTCTAAGACTCTGTTAAAATAAAAAATGATAAGGTAGGCAGAGATTATAATATCAAGGATGTCTTTAACTAATAAAGGAACTGGAGCAGGAGGTGCAAATACTAATATTACTGGAAAAAAGTTTGAAGATAAGACAGATAATCTTAGCGTTTTATTGTTAGCCGGATATGTTAAAAAAGACTATTATTTATATAAGTCATTTGATGATAAGACAATAACATATGTATCACAAAGAGGGCTGAAAAAATATATGAATACGATGTATAATATTGATATATTTAGAAATCCCGACGAAGCTTATATTATTGACTATAAAAATGGTAAGAAAGTTATAAAAATATTAGAGAAAAAGAATCAGCGTAGTGAAGGTTCAGTAGAGACTAAATTGTGGGCGGGTCCTTCGTTAAAGCGTGAATACGAAATCGTTTTAGGTAATAATTTTGAAGTGCAGTATTCTTATACCGTAAATGATTTTCTTAAACAATCCATATTATCTAATAAAAAAAAGTATGAGGTACTTAATATAATATTGCAGGAGAATGATATCTGCGTGTTTTTTGGAGACGACGAAGATTACTTTGAATTACTAAATAAATGGGTCATTTCCTAAGTACGCCCCTATGCTGCACCGGGGCTGTCTAATAATTTCTAATGATTACCTCATTTGTCTTTGAATCGGGATTTTTTGAATTAATAGACCTTTTGCATACTAAAGTTTCTATGGTATAATTATATTCATTCGCAGAAAAGATATTGCGGATTATTTCTACATCTGAATTACTCATAGCCATTCTTATGTTTTTTTCCTTTAATGTATGTATTATAGCAAATAGCTCGTTATGATTAGCAATATCAAAACCGCCCTTTGTATATCCTACAAATGATGTATTTTTTTCTGGAACATATGGTGGGTCTAGATATAGAAAATCCCCATCTTCAATATTTATCATAGATTCTCTAAAATCGCTACATTTAAATATAACGTCTTTGATTAGGTCGTGTATAATATCCAAGTGATTTTTGTTAATAATTTCAGGATTTTTATAATTTCCATATGGAACGTTGAATCCATTTGGGCCAACCCTAAATATGCCTCTGAAACAAGTTTTATTTAAGAATATAAGCATAGCAGAACCAATTACGTCATTTTTCTCAGCAGCACTTAAACTATTATATTTATTTCTAATCCAATAATAATAGTTCTCTTTTGCCTCTTTGGCCTCATCTATATTGGCCGCTTTTCTATTTATATTTCTGCGTTCGCTGCATTCGCTGCTTTCGCCGCATTCGCCGAAGTCATCAACGAGATGCTTAAGAGCAGCATATAATTCATTATGTTTTGATTGAATATTTTTATAAATATTAATGAGCGGTTCGTTTAAATCGTACGCATATATATTACCTCTTATTTTTATGATGTCTTTTTTGGCATATGATAATAAAGCTAATAATACACTGCCTCCTCCTAAAAATATTTCCCTATAATTATTTATATCTACAGGAAAATTGGCAATAACTTTGTCAATTATTTGCGTTTTACCTCCCACCCATTTTATAATAGGTTTAACTACTACCAATTTATCACCTATAATATCTCTAATGGTACTTACGGTACTTACAGCACTAACAGTACCTACAGCATCATTAGAATCGCTCATAATAATTATAAAATATAACTATATATATATTATCAATTTTTATATAAAGGGAAAAAATAAAAAATTGACAATTGACAATTGACAATTATAATAATATAATATACAATATAGACAATAGACGATGATGAGCTCTGCGAACTTTCAAGATTGGGAACCTGTTGTGCTGAAGAAGACCACCGTACAGAAACAAATCAATACTCAAAATCAGCCAGGATTTAAGGAGTATATCAAGCTAGTTGAAGATGATATCCCTAAGTTGAATAAGATTACTCGCGAATATGCACAGGCTATCGTAGATGGACGCAAAGCACTCAATATCACTCAAAAAGAGTTGGCGCAAAAAATGTGCGTAAAAGATAACATCATTAAGGAATATGAAAATTGTAGCGTAGTCAATTTCAATCTACAATTCTACAAAAGGATTCTCAAAGCTCTCAATATCAACCCCAAAACCGTTTGTAAATAGTAATACTCTATCTATATTTCATCCAAATGTTTCCTAATAAGTTCTTGCCTAATACTATTATCTCACCATTCTCTATTTTGGCTCTCCCTTCCCAAGGCCTCGTTTTTTCTAATTTTTCGTCGCTACATCTCATAGCCGGATGTATCAAAATCTTATTTCCGCTTTTTAGCAAATCTTCTCTTACTTCTTCATAATTTGCCGATTTCCAATTACATATGCTATGTTGAACATCTATACTAATTGAATGCCATTTTTCTAACTCATCGCGACTCAATAACAGCCCCTTCTTACCTCCCATTTTCTTCGCACAGGCACTCGTTTTATATTGCGAAGGCTTCATAAATGTCTTACCATAATCTATAAGCTCGGTCTTTCTATTTTTATCCTCGCATAATTCTCCAAGTCTAGTATATTTTTCTCCTTGAAAACAATACTCGCCACTTTCATACACTCTTTCATTATTGTCCGCCATAATTACCACGTCTTTTTCCCAAAAATTACTCAGCGTTCTATACTCTTTCTTCGCTGAAAAGAAAGTTATAACAGAATTATTAAGAAGAGTTTTGCTCATAGCTTTTATCGGCTGTAATAAAATAATGTAGTTGTATTGAGTCAATTTTTCGCCTTATGCCTTGCGTTAGCACGGCCTAATCGGAATCGCTTGATGTTTCTGAGGATGAATCGCCTGAGTTGTCGGAGTTATCTACGGAACCCCCGCTGGTGTAAGGTTCAAAGCCGGAACTCATAGGTTCGCTCGTATTTTTTAAAATATGCGGGTCGACCAGCGTCTTTTTAGAAATATTGTTAAGTTTGCTGTAATCATTATCGGTAATACCTATCATAGATAGAATATCCGTGTTTTCGTCCATAGATAAATAAATCAGCGTCATAGAAAACACGAATATAATGGCAAATACTATAATATTGTTAGTTGTAAGTAAATCAGCTGATATATCATATTTTTTATTAGGATTTTCCGATTCCTCGTTATTTATATTTATATAATGATAAATACTAAATAATATTACAGAAATACAGGAAGCGTATAATATTAATATATACATTATCTATTTATTTTTTTTATAATTCTTATACGAAATATTACGCGCCACGAGAATACTCTAGGCTATACTTTTCAGCACGCCACGAGCAATTTATTTTTCCTTAAAACATTTATTGATGTAATCAAGGATGCTCTTGGGCTCTTTGAACTTGGCGACAACTCCCTTTTTCTCCTTTTCAATCGCCTTCAATTTAAGTTTAAGCCCCTTTATCTCCTCCTTATTAATTTTTTTATCAAGTTTAGGTATTTTCTCATTAATTTCTTCAATCTCATTATTAAGATTGCCCAATTTATCTTCCAAATTAGAAGTGCTAACATCAATATTACATATAATATCATTCATTACAGGATACGCGAACTGGCTTTTGTCATTGCTCCTGTCTATATAACTTATTAAGCCCGCGATGTTATTCATTATATCTAATATTTTATTATCGTTAATTATACCGTTATCATTACAGTATTTTGTTTTAAAATCGTCAAAGTTTTCAGGCATTCTTTCGTCATTTTCCAATAACAGATTGAGTATCTTGATAGAACTCATAGGGTCTTCGGTAATAGGCGTAGCAGACATAATAATTAATCGGAGAGAGTTCTTTCCGGATACTGAATAAGAACGCTGAATCATATCCTGAAGTACCGCAGGATTAGGCTTTTCAAGAGCCGACAAAGAATTGCTATATATCTTGTGAATCTCATCAATTATTATAAGCGTCTTCATGAAAGGGTCTTCCTTCCCATTAATTTTCACCATCTTATCATAAAACTTATTTTTCCCTTTAATCATATTAGTAAATTGCTTGTATGATATAGGTTGTATCCAGCTATCTCCTAACAACTCCAATCGTTTCGCTCTAAGCTTGGGAATCTCCTTGATTTCGCCACTCTTCAACTTCTCCTGTATTATTACATTACATATGTTGTCAAACATATTCTTCCATATATCTTCTTTCAGTGTATGTCGCGTAACCCATAATATAGTATAGCCCTCCTTATTAAATGTATTGGTAGCCGTAGCGATAGCCGTACAAGTTTTCCCAGAGCCTACGCTGTGATACAAGAAGATGCCCTTGTATGGCGATTGTGGCGTGAGATATTTTTGGACAAATAATTGCGTATTAGAAAAGGATACAATCTTATTTTTCTCGGCCTTCTCGTCATCTTTCTTTAAGTCGGCTATACATTTATTTTGAATAATAGGAATATCCCAATAATATTTCTTATAATTTTTAAAGATATATTTATTTAAATCTATGATATTCAGCTTAGTTTCAGGGGGTTTCTCCTTCTGTCTGTATTCTTTCATATTCTCGTTGATATATTTGTATATTTGTATGTAATTCTCACTATTTATTTTGTTAGCCCGCGATATCTCTTCTAATTTATCAAGCAATTTGTTGCCGTTTTTCTTAAAGAATACTTGTTTATTCTTCCATATTTCGTTAATAGCATCGCAATAATCTTTGCGCCTACTTATATGTTGGCATAAATCTGTTTTAGGAAATTTCTTATTAAAAGCTTTGATTAATATAGAGTCTTCAATATTAAATCGGATTTTCTTTTTAAAGACGCCTTCCCACGATTTATTATCATTTTCGTCTGAATTGGACTTTTTAAAATCCTGTAAATGTTTTACATATTCTATCTTAATAACTTGAAGAGCCGCTGTAATTAGTAAATTATCCGGGTTAAAGTCGCCTATATTATATTCCAGAATGCCTTTGCAATTCTTTTTACAATCAATGATATCAACATCATTTCTATAAGTCCCGCGAATATTATTAATTTTAATAATGCTCTTGTTATTTCCAAAACCCGTATTGTTTTTAATGTAATTTAAAAATCTATTATTTTTCGTTGAAATAAAATGGATATTTTCAGTGAGTGGCAAATCTACAGCAGAGGCTATCATAATATCCTCCAATTCTGCAATAAAGTTTAGGATACTTATATTCTCATTGCTATGTTTAATAAATAAATCGTGCACTGTCATATTATCATCGTATTTTATATTGTATCTATAAATATTTAGAGGCCAGCCTACATTAGGTATAAAAGGTAGTCCCGATTGTCCGCAGTATCGCGTGCCTCTTCCAATTACTTGCGTATTTTCTGCTTTCGTTATTAGCGGCTCCAAGATATGCATATATTTTACATCAAATACATCAATCCCTTCCTTAAATCCCGAATCTAATATTAGAAAACGCATATTTTTACCATAAACATTCCCTTTTTCTCCTGTTTCGCGATTATTCATAATGGCCATCATATTTTTTTTGAGACCCACACTCAAAGGCTTCTTATTAACTACGGATTTTGTCAATAGGCCGAAAGTATTGTAATTATCTTCATCTGCGTATTTCGTTTTTAATACGCCATTATTATAAACAGGTTTAAAATTGTTAGCTATCATAGCAGATGCTAACATTTTTGCACCATTACTGCCTTCAACATCACTGTATATGATATGTTTATAATATTTGCCATCAGCTGCCATATCCTTATCGTCCAGCTCTTTGATTTTGTTCAACATATAATTAATTTTAGGAGACATAAATGCTAAATCTTTTAAAACGCTTTCTTTATTAAACTTATCAGAATCAAACTTATATTCAGGCTTAACGTGTGCCCATGTACTTGTATTACGAATACACAAGGCTTTCTTTGGTATATTGTTATTCATAATTCTATAATAAATAAACATAATTAAATAAATATTCGCAAAGAAGGTATAAACATATAACTATATTATAATATATACTTTCGCGGATTTCGCATTTTCATAAGTAATAGAATAATGAGGACTGAATTAACTATGAAGCCTTTGAGAGATATTATAGATAATTATCAGATACCTGAGTTGCAGAGGTTAGTTGATAACGGGCATATTGTAAGTATGGTAGAAGACCAAAAGAGCGAATATGATAAATATAAGTCTTTTTCTATGCTACAGAGTTTCACGATTGCCTATATTGTTGAAGAGAAGAAGGGGTATATTTTAGACGGACAGCATAGAGTTGAGGCTTACTCGCGATTAAAGAGCGAAGGATATGATATTGATAATATCCTCGTGCCGATTGTAAAATATAATGTCGGGAGCATAGAGGAGGTTAATGAATATTTCAAGAAAATCAATAAACATTCTCCAATAAAACCCATATTAAACCTTGTAGCTGTAGAAAAAATAATTTTACAATGTTTAGTAGATAGATTTACAACTAACTATTTTAAAGGCGATTATTCTGATAGTATCGTAGGAAATGTTGAAAAAAACTATCAGTGTCCTCATATATCTCTGAATGATTTAGGGAAGCATATAAAGGCGAGGAATATCGTAGGAAAACTCGGAAATAGCAATAAAACTGAGAAAGATTTGTTTAATTATATATTGAGTGTTAATGATTATCTTGAAAGCATCTCGGCGCATCAGTTAGACCCGACATACACGAAAAGATTTGAGAAATGTAAAAATAAGAAGGAGAAGGAGCGATGTAATAACGTATGTTATTTGGGGGTTTTCAAAAATTACGAGTGGCTTGATTTGGCTTTACACGCTTTAATCAATTCGCTTGATATTAGCAATATAGGAATGCGGTTTTTTCAAGATGTCTTGGCTAAAAATGATAGAAAGACGATTCCTTATGAACTCAAAAAAAGGGTATGGCATAAATACAATAATAACGATATGATCGGGAAATGCTATGTGTGCGATAAGAAACTTGATATCAAAGATATGGAATGCGGGCACATAATAGCTCACGCATTAGGCGGAGAGATGACATTGAATAATTTGCAGCCTACTTGTAAAACTTGCAATCGCGATATGGGAGTTATGAATCTCAACGAATATAAACTGCTTTTCAAATAGATACTTATAATACTTAAGAATAAATAAAAAATGATTATTATTTTTAACACAATTATTATCATAATAAATGCTAGTAATTTTCAAAATCTCAAGTATTCTATTGATGGCTATCTTCTATTCCTTCTCGATCTCCAAAGTGTTCTCTTTCAGTAGCCGGCCGAATATTATGAGATGCCCCAGTTATCCTAATATGAATAGCATATACAATTATACATACAGCTTTCAAAATATAGACGCTGTAATGTGTAGTAATTATAAATATATCATTAATGATAAAAAAAAACGCAATATATATCTAAGGCTACGAGAGAATATGGTAAATAGAAATGTATATTTGTAATGTATATTTGTTGCATATTGTTACATATTGTTATATATATCTTATATAAATAAGATTAGTATTAAATAGATATTAATTTTTATTTTTTAGAGCGTATATATCTTCATAATACTTGATTCAATAATATAACATTTATTATGAATGAACTTTTGTATCAAGTAATTGTATTTATTAGCAGGTTGCTATGCGTCTCTCTCCTGATATTTAATAAATCCTCTAACCTTTTTAATCTCAATTCTTTATCATTATTCATTTTAATTAATTTCTTAACAGCACCATATAATGCATAGTTTATTTGTCCTATATCTATCGAAAGCATATCTGGAATATTTAATTCATCGCTATTATAACTATTTGTAAATACTGACTTTGGAAATATATCTTCTATTTCCTGTGCTATAAATCCTAATTGATTCGTATCCTGATTACCAGTCTTAAACTCTTTAATATAATTAAACCTATATAAGTTTATTTTATGTATATTTTCATAACATTTATCATATGAAGCTCCTTCTATGTTTTCTTTTATCCTTCTGTCTGATGTTTGCGACCAATTTGCAAGATTATTAGCACGATAAATATTACCATTTGTTCCTAACATTTTAATATAATTTTCTTCGTATCCAGCATATGAATATTTTACAATAAAATCATCATTATAGTTACCTATTTTAAAATCATATTTGCCATCATCAGAAGTCCCTCTTCTCAATTCTATGACACAACTTCCTGATCCAATATTATTAATATTTAAAGTGGTGTTATAAGAAATATCATTAAAAATATGTAGTCTACTTTGAGGATTTGTTGTACCTATTCCAACATTTAAAGTATTGGTATTGTATATATTATTTCCTGATGTAGCCCATTTAGGAAATCCTCCTGTATAAGATATAACACCGTCATTTATAGCTATTGAAGTACTATCAACTTTAACACCTCCTAAAACAGAAGTAGATGCTGTTGGTAATGTATAAGGAGTATGAGTAGATAAAATACCGTTTGCATCTATTGATAAATTATTACCAACTTTAATACCTCCTATAACAGAAGATGATGCTGTCGGTAATGTATAAGGTATATGAGTAGATAAAACACCACCAGTTATTGATAAATTATTACCAACTTTAATACCTCCTATAACAGAAGATGATGCTGTTGGTAATGTATATGTAGTAGGCAGAGTGATAATAGATAAAATACCGTTTGCATCTATTGATAAATTATCGCCAACTTTAATACCTCCAATAACAGAAGATGATGCTGTCGGTAATGTATAAGGAATATGAGTAGATAAAATACCATTTGCATCTATTGATAAATTATCGCCAACTTTAATACCTCCTAAAACAAGAGATGATGCTGTTGGCAATGTATATGGAATAGATGCGGGAGTAGTTAAAATACCATTTTCATCTATTGATAAATTATTACCTACTATAACACCTCCTAAAACACCTCCTAAAACAAGAGATGATGCTGTTGGTAATGTATAAGGTGTATGAGTAGATAAAAAACCATTTGCATCTATTGATAAATTATTGCCAACTTTAATACCTCCTAAAACAACATCTGACGCAGTTGGTAATGTATATGTATTATTAATTTTAAAATCATCACTGATTGAAATATTAGTACCTGCTGAAAGCTTGTGATCTAAATTACTATAACCAAAATTAGCATTATTAATTTTATATTTAGAATTTAATGGAATATTAATATTACCACTGACTTCTAATCTATTATCGAGAATACTGTTAATATCAACACCAATACCAACCTTTTGATTTTTAAAAATTAATGCTTTATAAGGATTTATTGTACCTTTATTTTCTTTATAATTAATATTACTATTTCCTAAAACAATAGGCATAATTGCTTTAATAGTAAAGGCTTTCTATATAAATAATAATAAAAAAAGAGTATTTTTACTGTCCTTAGGTTTTCTATGCTTACATAGAAAACGATAAATGATAATAAATATATATTTTGTAATTTGAGAAGTATATTATACTCATTTCAGTATGAATTAAAATATAATTTAATTTACACTCTCAGTTACTTCAATATTACTTGTATTTGGATCAATATTTAACAAATCTTCTAACCTTTTTAACCTCATTTCTTCATCATAATTAATTTCCATTAATTTCTTAACAGCACCAAATAAAGTATAGTTTATTTGTCCCATGTCTATTGAATGCATATCTGGAATATTTAATTCATCGCTATTATAATTATTTGTAAATACTGACTTTGGAAATATATCTTTTATTTCCTGTGCTATAAATCCTAATTGATTAGTATCCTTGTTACGAGTCTTAAACTCTTTAATATAATTAAAGCGCTTTAACTCTAATCTATCTATATTTTCATAGCATTTATCATAAGAAGCGATTTCTATATTTTCTTTTATCCTTCTATCTGATGTTTGCGTCCAATATAAAGAATTATTAAAATTATAAATATCACCATTTGATGGATCAAATTTAATATAATCGCTATCGCTTCCATTAATTGAAGATTTTACAATAAGATAACCATAAAGATAACCATTTCCATCATAGTTACCTATTTTAAAATCTCTATTGGCATCACTCGAAGTCCCTCTTATTAACTCTATTATAGAATTATTTGTATTTTGAATTATCAAACTACAAGTACTACTACTACTATTTTCTTCTAAAATATGTAGTTTACTTTGTGGATTAGATGTACCTATTCCAACATTTAAAGTATTGGTGTTGTATATATTATTTTCCGATGTACCCCATTGCGGAATTCCGCCAGTATAAGATATAACACCTGCATTTATAGCTATTGTAGTTCCATCAACTCTAATACCTCCTAAAACAGAAGTAGATGCTGTTGGTAATAATGTATACGGAGAAGGAGCAGATAAAACACCGTCAGTTATTGATAAATTATTGCCAACTTTAATACCTCCTAAAACAGCACCTGATGCTGTTGGTAATGTATAAGGAGAAGGAGCAGATAAAATACCTCCTGTTATCGATAAATTATCACCTACTCTAACACCTCCAATAACAGAATCAGATGCTGTTGGTAAT
>Ga0208853_1000569_pt1 | contig 11204 bp, 6 predicted proteins | sample LakMenEpi03Oct11_FD_150667 | JGI IMG/M metagenome (GOLD analysis project Ga0208853, IMG submission 150667) | Freshwater microbial communities from Lake Mendota, WI - 03OCT2011 deep hole epilimnion (SPAdes) | ecosystem: Environmental > Aquatic > Freshwater > Lake > Epilimnion/Euphotic zone ... | reverse complement strand
GCCTCCGAAGTAGAGAAAAAATGGTACGATTACTGGATGGAAAACAACTATTTTCATTCCAAACCCGACCATAGAACGCCTTATACCATTACCATTCCACCACCTAATGTGACCGGTGTGCTTCACATGGGACATATGCTGAATAACACCATTCAGGATGTGTTAATTCGACGAGCACGTTTAAAAGGTTTCAATGCCTGTTGGGTTCCAGGCACCGATCACGCTTCTATTGCAACAGAGGCAAAGGTAGTAGCTAAGTTGAAAAGCGAAGGTATCAACAAAAACGATTTGACTCGAGAGGAATTCCTAAAACATGCTTGGGATTGGACCAACAAATATGGTGGAACAATTTTGGAACAATTAAAACAATTGGGCTGTTCTTGTGATTGGGAGAGAACCAAGTTCACGATGGATCCTGACATGTCTGCCTCAGTAATTCATTCTTTTGTGGATTTGTATAATAAAGGGCAAATTTATCGTGGGTATCGCATGGTCAATTGGGATCCTGAAGCCAAGACAACATTGTCGGATGAAGAAGTTATTTATGAAGAGCGGCAAGGGAAATTATTTTATGTAAAATATAGAATTAAAGACTCCAACGAGTTTGTTTCAGTAGCAACTACAAGACCTGAAACTATTTTTGGTGATACGGCTTTGTGTTTTCATCCAAATGACGAACGCTATCAGCACCTGAAAGGAAAAATTGCCATAGTCCCCATCTGTAACCGAGAAGTTCCTATTGTTTTTGATGAATATATTGATATAGAATTTGGAACTGGAAGTCTAAAAGTAACCCCGGCACATGATATTAACGACAAAGCATTAGGCGAAAAACACCAGCTTGAAATCATCGATATCTTTAATGATGATGCTACACTGAATAGTTTTGGTTTGCACTATCAAGGCAAAGACCGCTTTGTAGTTAGAGAAGAAATTGCAAAAGAACTAGACGATATTAATGCGCTTGAAAAAATTGAAAATCACATCAACAAAGTAGGCACTTCCGAAAGAACCAAAGCGGTTATCGAGCCACGATTGTCTGACCAATGGTTCTTGCGTATGGAAGATTTGGTTAAACCTGCCATCAAAGCGGTATTAGAAACTAAAGAAATTAAATTATACCCATCGCGTTTTGACAATACCTACCGTCATTGGTTGGAAAACATCCGCGACTGGAATATTTCACGTCAGCTTTGGTGGGGACAACAAATTCCGGCTTACTATTATGGAGAAAGCAAAGAAGATTTCGTAGTCGCCGAAAACATCGAAACAGCACTTGAGCTTGCAAGGATAAAAACTCAAAACCCGCAACTCGAAACCCGTAACTTAAAGCAAGACGAAGACGCTCTCGACACTTGGTTTTCTTCTTGGTTATGGCCAATAGCCGTTTTTGGTGGTATCACTGATCCTGAGAATGAAGATTTTAAATACTATTATCCAACGAATGATTTGGTTACTGGACCCGATATTTTATTCTTTTGGGTAGCTCGTATGATTATTGCAGGTTATGAATACACGGGTCAAAAACCGTTTAGCAATGTGTATCTAACTGGATTGGTTCGCGACAAGCAACGTCGTAAAATGTCAAAACAATTGGGGAATTCTCCTGACCCTCTTGACTTAATAACTAAATTTGGTGCTGATGGTGTTAGAGTAGGGTTGCTGTTGAGTGCTTCTGCTGGAAATGATATCATGTTTGATGAAGAATTGTGTAATAACGGTAAAGCGTTTGCCAATAAAATATGGAACGCTTTCCGACTTATAAAAGGTTGGGAAGTGGCTGATATTCCACAACCAGAAAGCTCCAAAGTCGCTATTGCATGGTATGAAGCTAAATTGCAACAAACCTTAGTAGAGATAGAAGACCATTTCGAGAAATACCGATTATCTGATGCGTTGATGAGTATTTACAAATTGGTTTGGGATGATTTCTGTTCGTGGTTCTTGGAAATAATTAAACCAGGTTACCAGCAACCTATTGACCGTGTGACTTTCAACAAAGCGATAGAAATGCTTGAAGCCAATTTAAAACTGTTGCATCCATTCATGCCATTCTTAACAGAAGAAATTTGGCAACATATTGCCGAGAGAACTCCAGAACAAGCTTTAATCATTTCTGAATATCCAAAAGCAACTTCTTTTAACGCCAAATTAATTGCTGATTTCGATTTTGCTACCGAAGTTACTGCTGGTGTGAGAACCGTCCGTAAAGACAAAAACATTCCGATGAAAGAGCCGATAGATTTGAAAGTGGTGAATAACGAAAAAGTAAGTTCCTATTTTGATTGTGTAATTATGAAACTGGGCAACATCACTTCTTTAGAATACATCACTGATAAGATTGATGGTGCATTAACCTATAGAGTAAACGCCAATGAATATTTTATTCCGGTTTCTGGCAACATTGATATTCCAGCTGAAATTGCCAAGCTAACCGAAGAGTTGCTATACACTCAAGGTTTTCTGAAAAGCGTGCAAAGCAAACTTGCCAATGAGAAATTTGTAGCTGGTGCACCACCACAAGTGATAGCATACGAACGTAAAAAAGAAGCCGATTCTCTAGCATTGATTGCTACTATTGAGCAGAGTTTGGCTAGTTTGCAATAATGAGAAACTCTTGATACTAGTATAAAAGGCACTTCAATTGAAATGCCTTTTTTTATTCTTTAATAATTTTGGTAGACAACACTTTGCTTTCGGTTTATTAATTGACTGTCGATGATTTCGAGCAACGCGAAGGTGGTTTTCTAATCATAAATAAGTCTAAGTTAGCAATGAACCGCCACTTTTGATAAAAAAGAGTTTCCTGAATATTTGTTTATTATTTTTTATAAATTCATTTACCCTCTTTACTGGTTTCTATAATCTGAATATCTTTTGGGGTCAATAGTTTTCTATTTCAATATTAAAACGAATACTGATACATCCACATAAACGTCACCCCTTGATTATCGTTTAGCCCTAAGTATTGAGTAGACTTATGGGTTAGCTCAATTCCGGTTGATACCGTTTTATTAACCACCCAAATAACATTACCAAAATAGGTGCTGTTTTTCCAAACGCCAGCTCCCATTAAATCTTGCTTATTACATTCATCTTGTCCATATCCGAACCGGCTTTGTAGATTTTTTTGCCAGAAATAGGTGGCCTCTGTCCAAAATCCCTTACTACGGATTTCATTGTCGTTATCACCTTTAGTAGTTTGCAGTATAGTTCCCAGATAGTTGCCAAGGGCTTGACCGGCATATACTTCTCCCTGAATCCCGAATCGCTTTCCTAAACGAAGAGCATACTCACCGCATATTCCATTTACCTGAGGTTTATTTATTCGGGTATTTACTATAACTCCCCCGAGGGTTTCATTTTTAAATACTCTATAACTACCTGTTATACCCGAAATAGCTAATTCAAATGCGTTGAAGGGTACCCAGGCATTATCATCTTTTTTGGTTTCATACTTAACAGCCCACTCTAAATTAGGAACGCCATTGTTTTCGGAATTGTTTCGGAGGTCTTTAGAAAAGTAAGTTGAAACTGGCTGAGAAGCGGCGAGTGTAATAGAGAGTTTACTGTTTTTTCCCGTTTCAATAAATCGGGTAGCCCGAAGCTGTCCTCTTGAGCTATTGCCTACACACCCCGAAGAGGCGAGGGCAAAATAACCATCAATCATATTAGGTATTCGCTCGGAAAAAACATCTACCTGTTGGCCCACTGCAAACCTCCACTGATCATTCTTCATATCCACATACATCATAGCGGGTAACAAGCCATAAGCAGGATCTGACAAATCGCGAATAACATAAAAAACCATTTTTGTACCCAACTTAAATGAACCCATTTGAGGTCCGTCGGCAGCCAGATAAATGGTACTGGCTCGGGCATTGATATCAAAGGTTCCCTCTACCCCTGTGGCATCTTTTGGTAAAAGCAAATAGGCCGTTCCTGTACTGGGGGCTGGTCTACGATTGGTAAGCAGCATCGTTGTTTTTAAGTTTGCCCCAAAATAAACATTTATCGAGCTATCTGCTAAGCTGAAAATGGGCTTAGGAGTTTGTGAAAATCCGTGTTTGAACCAAGCGACCAAGAGGAAATAAATAATTATATTTTTTTTCATAACAAAGTTAGCATGTATGATTGATTTTTTTAATTTTCAAAAAATATAATCAAAACTTTTATTGAGCACTTTGTACTAATCTAGCTACTATTTTTTGTTGGCTTTTACTTAATGGCTTTTGTTGGCCGGTTTCGTGGTGATGATCGCTCATGCTAACCGGGGTATAGGCACTAGGGGAACTTAGCTTAAAAATAGACTTTCCTTCTTTGATGGTTTGAACCACATTAATTTCTGTAATTTTTGCAGGAGTTACTTTGAGGGGATTATTATCTAGAATAACAAAATCAGCCAATTTACCGGCTTGAATTGTCCCTTTGCTTTTTTCTTCCTTAATTTGATAAGCAGCGGCTGAGGTAACTGCTTGCAGTGCCTGATAGGGAGAAATTCGCTGATCGGCGCCTAACACTTTTCCGGAACTGGTTACTCTATTCACGGCTGCCGATATCAGGGGCATTATCATAGGTGGAGTAATTGGCGCATCATGAGAAAGTGTGAAAGGAACGCCGGCTTTTAGCATAGACTGTGCTGCCATCCCATTGGAGGCACGTTTTATTCCCCATATTATTTCTATCTCATCTCCCTGCCCATATAAGCCAAAAGATAAGAAAGACGGGATTGCACCCACTGCTTTCATTCGGGCAATTTGATCGGGCCTTGCATAACCACAATGAACAAAAACCGGCCTATGGTCGCTCATGCCATGTTTTTTAATGGCAGCTTCAATAGCCCTCAACGCCTGCTCAATTGCCTCATCACCCATCACATGCATATTGATTTGCATATTGGTTTTCCAATACTTGTCAAAAAACGAAAAAATTAGTGAATCCGGAATCTGTCCATATCCTTTAAAGCCGGGCTCTCTTCCGGGCGGAGGAGTGGCATATGCTTCAGACATCCAGGCCATAACCGGATTTCCATCTAACCATAATTTTATTCCCCCTAATCTTACTCGATTTATATATCGCTTATCTAAGTCAACACGCTTGCTAAGTAATTTGGTTGCATTTTTAGTTGACTTAGGTGAATAGGATTCGCTAACTCCATACGCAGCATTAACGACATCATCCGTTGCAGATTCTTTAGAAAAAACCACCAAATCTATAGGCAATATTTTCTTTTCTATGGCATTTTCAACAATAGAAATATCGTCTGCCCCTAAACCCAATCCGCATTCCATAGCGGTGGTTTGTCCATTACTAACCCAAAACTCACTCGCTCCTTTAATTACTTTATCAGCAGCTTCTCCTGTAAATGCGGGGCGTTGGTTTCTTACATCAATAAGGGCAGTTTCTTCCATGGGACCTAAGGGCTTTTTACTGCCTTTTTCTCTAATGTATTCTCCACCGGCAGGATCAACTGTTTTCTCGTCTATATGTAAAAGTTTCATCAGCGCATGGTTCATAGAACCGCCATGCCCCGAAGCATGAACAATAAGTACGGGTCTATCCATGGAGATTTGATCTAATTCATCCGCAGTTGGATGTCGAAGCTCTTTCATTTTTAGCGGAGCATACCCCATACCCACTATCCATCCATCTCCAGGAACCTGAGCAATATGCGATTGCATGCGCTGAATAATTTCCGGAATATCTTTCACACCAGTTAAGGATTGATCCATTAGGTTTTTCCCGTAATAAACCATATGTCCATGGGCATCTATAAAACCAGGAAGCAATGTTTTGCCTTGCAGGTCGTTCATAACCGTGTTATCACCCTTCATTTTTTCTGCTTCCGATTTGCTACCTACAAAAACAATCTTGCCATCCTTGACGGCAACAGCTTCGGCATACTTTGCCTCATTGCCTTCCATGGTAATGATATCCCCGCCAAAATAAATAGCATCTGCGGAGTTGGTAACTTCTTGTTTTTTGCAGCTAACTAAAACTAGTAAAAAGCATGCGATAATTGATTTTTTCATTTTATGAGTTTTTAGTTGTTATTGTTTTTTATAAATTGATTTACCTTCTTTAATGGTCTCCACCACTTTTACATCCTTAATTTCTATGGGTGCTACTTTCAAAGGATTTTTATCCAATATTACAATGTCGGCCAGTTTTCCCACCTTCAAACTGCCTTTAGTATTTTCTTCGAAATACTGATAAGCACCGTTGATGGTTAGTGCCTTCAACCCACGATAGGCATCAATGCGTTGCGCTCCGCCCACTACAACCCCATTACGGGAAATTCGGTTTACCGAAGTCCACAATAAAAACAATTGATCCATTGGGGTTACACTGGCATCGGTATGGTTGGTTGCAATGATATCCATGTCCATGGCTGATTTCATAGGGCTAAGAAAACTCGCTCTTTCCATACCCAAATTGGCAATATGCACGTCGCCCCAATAGAAAGTATGGTTGGTAAAAAAGCTTGGCAACATTTTATATTTCTTATAACTATCGAGTTGGTCGGGTCGCATAATTTGGGAGTGGATAATCACAGTGCGTCGATCTGCAGTACTGTCATTCAGTTTTCGCATGGCATACTCATGACCTTTTATCATCATATCAATAGAGGCATCGCCATTGCAATGTGAATACAGTTGCACTTTATTGGAGTAGCAACCCAGCATCAGTTCATTTATTTGTTCTTGTGTCAGATTTGGAAAACCTTTACAGTCGTGACTGCATCCCGGAACAGGCGTTAAATAGGATTTTGTAAGAAAGGCGGTTTTCCCTTGTGGTGAACCATCTGTGGCAATTTTCAGCCCACAATATCTCAAATGATTATTATAAACACCCCATTTAATTTTTCCCGTTCCCAATAACTCTTTCGCCATTTGAAAAGATGGGGCTGCTTCCAAATCGATAAACAGCAGTTTGGCAGCAGCAGCTTTTGCTAGTAAAGGCATTTTTTCTGGTGTTACTAAATGTTCTGCCGCAGTAGTGACCCCACAACTGGCATAATATTCCTGAGCCGCTTTTATTTTTTTAAATTCCTGTTCATCTGATAATACCGTTTTGGTTAAGGGCATAAAAGACACCATGGCCATTTCCTGTACCAGGCCTTCCAAATCGTTGCTTCCTTTTTTGCGAATAAATGTACCGCCAGAAGGATCTTTTGTTGCTGCTGAAACACCCGCCAGTTTAAAAGCCAATGAGTTGGCTACCAGCATATGGCCCGATGTATGAATTAATACCACGGGATTTGTTGGAAAAGCAGCATCCAATTCGGCTGCAGTGGGATGTCTTTTTTCACTTAAAAAATCCTGATCATATCCCCAGCCAATTAATAAGCTGGTATCACTGAATTTTTGTTTTGTTTTCAATGCTTTTAGGGCAGCAACAATGTCGGGTATGGAAGCTACAGTCCCGACCGGTGCTGGGCTAAGGTTGGCCTGCATCGTACCATCGGCAATCGTCAATAAGTGGCTATGGCAGTCAATAAAACCCGGTAATAATGTTTTGCCTTGCAGGTCGTTCATAACCGTATTATCGCCCTTCATTTTTTCTGCTTCCGATTTGCTTCCTACAAAAACAATTTTGCCCTTTTTTATGGCAACAGCTTCGGCATACTGTGCCTCATTGCCTTCCATGGTAATGATATCCCCGCCAAAATAAATAGCATCTGCGGGATTGGTAACTTCTTGTTTTTTGCAACTAACTATTCCTAAAAAGGAAATAAAAATTACGAAGAGATTGATTTGTTTCATGATTGTTTTGTTTTTTTATAATTTACTTTCAAAACCCATATGTGGCAATATCGTTTATTCATGATTTTGAATATGGTTTATAGTCAACGTATTGCGACTTTTAAATGCTACTTTTTCGATTACTGAAAAACGAAGTTAAGATTTTTTTTTTTTTTTGCAATAAATGATTTATGTTTTTTTTTCAATAAATAAAAAATCCTACTTATCTTTAAGCAGGATTTTTAATCTTCATGAATAGCCAATAGTAGCTATTAAAACTTGAACCCAAAACTGAAATAAATTGAATTAAGCTGTTCAACTTTTCGTTCTACACCGTCTTTTTTCATTTTACTTATGTCGCCCTGACCTTCAAATCCAATTCCGATACTTGTTTTATCCGAAATTAAAAATTTTACCCCGGTATTAAAAACTATACCAAAATTCCAACCTAAGTTTTTTGTAGAACTACTACCTATAAGGGTTTCAAGTTCTGATTTTAGCAATGTACTTGCATAAAATCCAGCACCAACATTTAAAAATATTTTTGAATTTGATTGATCCATGTTAAACATAACATAATCGCCTCCTATTTTTAGTGGAATCTGCAAGTAGGAATTTTGTAGACTTGCCGTAGCTCCATTTTGAGTAAGGTTAGTATTTAGTTCCATAAAACTAACCCCAGAGGATAACCCCCAATTTTTACCCAATTTGTAGGATAACAACAAATCGCCAGCATTAGAATTGGCATTTAAAGGCACAAAACCAGATTGATTTATTTTAGCCCATCCCAGTTTTCCGGTGGCTACAAACTCTAATTTACTTTCTTTTGCTTCTTTTGTGTTTTGAGCTAAGGATACAACAGTAATTAAAAGTAACGATGTGGTAAGCAATAATTTTTTCATAAGAAATTTGTTGATTTTTAAAATTAAAATAGTAATAGACGTATAATTCATACAAAATAAATAAAAAAATCCCATTGAAACAAATGATTGGGATTTGATAAAAAATGTATTAAGAGTTTGTGGAATTGGGTTATTCGGTCATCTTTTCAAATGCTACTTTAGCTTTAGCTTTTCCTTTTGAATTGGTGTCTAAATACAATTCATATCCTACAAGCAGTTTTACTTTTTTTGTTTCGCCTTTTGTAATGGGTATAGTTTCTATAATTTTTCCATTTTGTTGTGTTCGAATAGAAAATTCCCTTTTACCAATATTTTCAACCATCGCAAAGCAATTTTGTCCGTCGTAAGGGTTTTTTGTTGCATCTTGTCCTGGTCCTTTTCCAGTTATAGACATACTTTGGGAAGGGTTCAATTCAAATTCAGCTTGAGCGAACAGGTCATATTGGGTGAAGAATACAGCACAGAGTAGTATAATCAGTTTTTTCATTTTATGATGTTTAGTTATTAGTTATTTTTTTTGGTTTTGATTTTTTCTATTAACAAAAGACGCGCACTAATTCCTAACTGAAACTAGGAGCTATTTGCTACTTTTTTATTGCTAATAGTCGAGAGCCATTGAGTAACTAGTTAGTACCAAAGTTAAAATATATTTTATTTGTTGGTTTTATTTTAACTTTTTGTTGGGTTGTTGGATATTGCCTGAAATTTGAGATAGTTTGCGGGGCAGGTATCTATTGCTAAAAGTACAGGAAAACAAGTTAAAAATCCAATCAATACACTTCAAAAAAAAGCGGAAACTATACCCTCTTCTAAATCTTTATAAAATCATATCGAAATCCCCATAGTGGACGGTCAGTAATCGGTGAGCCTGTCCTGAGTTTATCGATGGGTTCAACAGGAGTTTCATTCTTCGTCCGTTCGCCGTTGGCTCGGGTGTTGGCTTTGCAAGCTTAACGAAACTCTAGCTATTGTGTGCTGTTTTTATTGAACAATAATTTTATGTATATTTAAATCATTATTGTTTTTATTGGATAGTCTTATTAAAAAAACGCCTGGAAATAATTTACTTGAATCTATGGACTGATTGTGCTTCAACTGTCCAGCATCTACTATCTGCCTTAATGTATTTAAAATTTGGTATTCATATTCAATATTTTCTGGTAATTTAAAATGAATAATATCTCCTCTAACTAACGGATTTGGGTAAATAATTATTTTTTTTTCTAATACATCATTAATAGTTGAAAGTGTAGAACAACCAATCAATGATACATTAAAATGTGTACTAAAATAGGATACTATACTTTGAGTAAATGCAAGAGCAAATACAGTCCTATTTTTTGCAGTATTTCTAATATTGTTGTAATTTAATTCCATTTGAAGTCCATTTATTGGAGCTCCAATGTTATAACAAGTATGATTTGCAGTAATATACCCACCACTGAAATAATTTGAAGTTGTGCCAGGAAACGGAATGTTTTGACTAGGAACTGATGGAAAATTATTATTTGCTAAAAATGTACCAAAAGAATAAGGTCCTCTCAAAAGTTCGGCATGTGTGTAATTGTTTACATTGTTCAGAACTAGATTTTTTATAGAACTGTAGTTTAAATATTGTTGTGTATTCAGGGTGCTGTTGGATAATGCTAGTTCAGAATCGTAAAGTAAATATCCTAATTCAATTCTTTGAATTGGATTGCCATGACCATGTAAGTCCACGAAAAAAGTTTTATAGTTATTTTGTTGATTTACCGTGTTTCGTGCATTAGTTATAAAACCATGAAATTCATTCCATGCTGTTTCAGCTTCAGAGTTACCACACGCGCCGTCTGCTAAATTACGATTAGGGTCAAGTTTACTACGTTTCAAGTGAGAAATAATTAAATGAGGATAGCAACCTGTTAATTCAAAAAGTTTATTTTTGATTTCCAACGCAGTTTCAATGGTAAATTCGTCCGTCGCATAAACAGGGTTGTTACAAGTTCTATTTGGTATTGAACTTGGATCTAAGTTACCGCCATGCGGAACTGAAATAACTAATGGAAGTGTTCCTACTTGATATTCAATAAAATTATTAGTTCCAAAAATTACTTGTTGTGCATTTGCATAGAATATTGCAAACGTTAAAATTAAAATAAATAGTAAATTTCTTCTTGCTATCATTTTTAAAATAGTTGTTAACTAGTAAATATCCCTATGTTTACAATACCTTCTCTCTATTTACCACCGCTAATATATAAAAACCGTACATAAACCAGCTTTATTTTGGTAGATAAATCAAGAAATCCTTCGGGTTTAGTTTGCGACTTTTTTAACGTTCCCAAGGTATTTTTTTTGCCCTAAAGTTTTTAGGATTATATGACAAATATCATATTTTACCTCACTGCGTACTTCTAATTTTGTCCTACACAACTAGAGGTATGAGTGTCATCTATTTATTAATATCCATAAGTATTATAGTTGCCGTGGCGTTCTTATACGCTTTCTTAAGAGCTGTAAAAACAGGTCAGTATGACGATGATTACACCCCATCAGTGAGAATGCTTTTTGATGATGA
>Ga0208853_1000566_pt1 | contig 11227 bp, 9 predicted proteins | sample LakMenEpi03Oct11_FD_150667 | JGI IMG/M metagenome (GOLD analysis project Ga0208853, IMG submission 150667) | Freshwater microbial communities from Lake Mendota, WI - 03OCT2011 deep hole epilimnion (SPAdes) | ecosystem: Environmental > Aquatic > Freshwater > Lake > Epilimnion/Euphotic zone ... | reverse complement strand
AGCCGTGACGATTTCCTTCGCCTGTGCTGGAACTTGCGAAATTGAAGCACTGTCATGACGACCTCGCTGACGGTCACCAACATCAATACTTGGGATTCCGTACAAGGGCGCTTCTCTAATTCCTGCACTTGAGTTTCCAACGATGCCGTGCGAATTTTTCAGAAGTACAAGGAAGTGCTCGAAACGCAAAGACTCAAATTGTCTAAATCGCTTTTTGTGGTCGGCCAGTCTCTTGTACTCACGTATGATTCGTTCAAATCCGGTGTCATTGTTTGGGTGAATGACAACATAGTTCTCACCCGAATCAATAAGTCCATTGACAAATTCTGTCGCCGCAACTGCACTTGCCTCAAGATCGGTGGTTACTGGATGAAAAATTGCGATGAAGTAAGAATCAAATTCAATTCCGTAACGCACTTTTGCTTCGGCAAGTGTTGGCAGCGAGGGCGAGAGCATGATGTCAAGGTCTGGTGAACCAATGATGTGAATTGTGCTTCTGTCTTCACCCAGTTGGAGCAGTCGTTTTTGGGCTTCTTCATTGGCCACTAAGTGAATGTGTGAGAGTTTGCTCACAGCATGGCGAATCACACCATCGATAGTTCCCGACAGTTCGCCGCCTTCTATGTGCACCACGCGTGTGTTGCTGAGTGCGCCGGAAATTGCTCCAGCCAACGCTTCTGGACGATCCCCATGGACAATGAGTAGATCGGGTTGATTTTCTTGAATGAAATGTGAAAGCCCTTTGATGGTGTTGGCAACAACAACGTCCATCGGATCGCCAAGAATTTGATTTTCAAACGGAAAGATTCGTACGGTTTCAGGCAGAGTTCGAGCCACTTCAAGAATGGTTGAACCAAATCGCTCGAGCATGTGCATTCCCGTTGCAAAAACGGAGACCTTAAACCCTTCATGCGAAGCAGCAAGTATGAGCGGCTTTATTTTTCCGTAATCCGCGCGTGTTCCGGTAAGAAACGCAATGTGTTTGCTAGACGACATCAGACCAACCCAACTGGTGACCACGCGGCATTGCGCTAGCTGATTTCTTGCCTAAGACTTTTTCTAAGTCGTATGCAAGAATTTCGCCAGTTCCAGGTCGCTTCACCCAAATGTTTTCTTCAGTGAGAGTCTCACCCTTTGAGATTTCCTTAATGGCAACAACAGATGCATAGGCGAAGTCAATTGTTGGTTGTTCTTCGGATAGCACAGTCTTTGAGCCGCCTGTTGCTTGATGAACAATTCTTGAACCTTCAATGAGTTCCTTCAGCCCTGCAGGGTCAACCGAGATTTCAATGTCTTCACCAACCCAGCCCATATCGCTGGTGAAATGTCGTTCAATGATTGATGCGCCTAATGCAACTGCGGAAATTGAAGGCAAATTCGAAAGTGAATGATCAGAAATTCCAATAACCGTGTTTGGGAAAAGCTCTCGCAACTGAGTGATTGAACCAAGTCGAATCTTGTTGTACGGCGTTGGATACATGCTGGTGCAATGAAGTAGTGCATATGAAGCATTTTCTGACTCAAGAACATCAACAGTGCGTTTCACCGATTCAATGTCGTTCATTCCCGTGCTCACAATGATTGGCCTGCCGAAACGGGCAATATGACGAATCAATGGCGTGTTATTGCATTCCCCTGAACCAATCTTGAATGCAGGTACATCCAATGCGTCGAGTCGCGTAGCCGCTTCTCGTGAAAATGGCGTAGAGAGAAAAAACAGCCCACGGTCTTCAGCATGTTTTTTACAGGCGAGTTCTTCATCGTTCGTCAGCGTGCATTGAGCAATGATGTCCCAAATTGAACGGGTCGAGTTTGCCGGAACAACATCATTTGGGATCATCTCGTCATCGACAGAATGCGCTTGAAACTTGACGCATTCACCACCGGCGTCTGCAACGTCATCAATCATTCGGATTGCACGCTTGATATCTCCACCATGGTTGATTCCAATTTCTGGGATTACCAATGGAGTGAACTCATCACCGATTTTCCGACCATTGATTTCAAGCATGCGAGTCATTTTTTCTCCCTGTTTTTAGCCTCGATAAGAACGTCACTCATTTCGCGAATTGCACCGTTTCCACCCATGCTCGAAAGCTTCCAAGCAACGGCATGGCTTATGGATTCATGTGCATCTACTGGCGAAACGGAGATTCCCACGTATTGCAAGCACTCGAGATCGTTTATGTCATTGCCAACATAGATGCATTGCTGCGAAGAAAGGTTGTGCAAGGCAAGCCATTTTTGAAGTGCCTCCAGTTTGTTGTCACAGCCTTGAATCACTTCAACGTTGAGTTTTTCCCCGCGCCGAGAAACAACAGGGTTTCGTTCTTTTGAAATAATGAGCAACTTAAAACCTGCTTCTTTTAGTGCCGTTATCCCCACTCCATCTGATCGGCTACATCGCACACTTTCATTTCCGTGTTCGTCTACATAGACCGAGTCGTCGGTGTGAACGCCATCAAAGTCTGTAACGACTGCCTCAATTTTTTGAAGTTGAGAGATGTCTGGGATTCCGGCCACGATGCTCATTTCAACAAGCTCGTCAATGTGGTGACGAGGTAGGCGAGTACGACGGAAACAACAATGGCACTCAGCGCTCCAGCCAGAACGCTTCCACCAAGAAGACCAAGAGCACTGGTCTTGCGCTGCTTGTTAGATGGTTCCCTATATAGAGGGGTGGCCTTTGTTTGGACCTGAACGACATTTGGGCGATCTTGTCTGGCAGGCTTAGTGCCACTCAGAACAACGAGGGCGCCAATTGCGAGAACGCAGGCAAGCAAAGCCCTTACTGTCACACCGAATGTGGAAGCGAAAATAGGTAAATCGATGAGCGAAAACAACGACGTCACGATGCCAAATAGCGTACCGCTACCACCGCCGACCCTTGCTCCAACGCGACCGGACAGATCAGAACTGCGCAAATTGTGGTGGGCATTGCCGTTGTTGACCTGTGCCTGGTTGGCGCTTGTGGGCATTGTCGTCGCTGCGAGCATTCAAGTGCGTTTCTGGGAGGTAGCCCCAGGTTCGGCTGAACCCGTTGCCAAGCGACTTGAATTCACGAAAGAAGCTTTGGCCCAAATCACTCGCTACCCATCAGAAAATTCGGTGTTGTTTGTTACCGCATTTGGTGGACAACTCTCTGCGCTTGAAGCACTTGTTGGTTCCGTTGACCCAGATGTAGACGTGCAGACATACGAAGAGCGATTTGGCAAAAGCACTCCTGGAACGCAGCAACAACTTGGCTTTCAGTCCATGACGACGGCAAAGCAAATTGCTGAATATGTGGCATTTACAAGGTTGGGCCTTGATGCTTCGTTTGAACTTGGAAGTGTCGTCGTTGAAGAAGTGGTGTGTTTGGAAGTGCAGGTCACGCTCAGCGCATGCAAGCAACTGCAGCCAGGGGACACGCTCACTTCTTTCGAAGGTAAGTCCATTCCAACTTTGGCTGAATTGGCTCCGTTGATGGCTGATTACGAACCGGGTGACATTGTGACCATCGGTGTCATTCCGCATATGACCAATGATCCCGTGGATCGAAGAATTCAGTTAATTGAAAGCCCGGATGAACCTGGACGAACGATTATCGGATTCATCCCGGCCGACACCCGAACGGTCGTCCTTCCATTTGAAGTCTCCATTGACACCGATCAAATTGGCGGCCCTTCTGCTGGGCTCGCATTTACCCTTGCTTTGCTTGACGAAATGACACCTGGCGACCTATTTGGTGGGGTGAAAGTTGCAGCAACGGGGACGATGAATGAGGACGAAACCATCGGAGCAATTGGCGCACTACCGCAAAAAGCAGTAGCGGTGAAAGCTGCTGGGGCGAAGGTATTTCTGGTTCCAAAATCACAATCCGCAGAAGAGTTAGCGGCTGCGCGAGCAGCGCTTGGGTCTGATGTCAAGCTCGTGCTTGTTGAAAATCTTGAGGAGGTGCTCGCCGCCCTTGAGTCCCTTGGAGGCAGTGGGCTTACGAATGCCACAATCTCGCTCTAGGCGGGGCGTACTGTTGTTTGCATGGCAATTTCATTTTCACGCCCCGACCCGTCCTCGCCGGCGGCCGTTGGGTCTGCGCAATTCAGCGTAGTTAGGCGTGGATTTGAACAAGAAGAAGTTCGTGACTTGTTGCGCGGCGTTTCCGCAGAACTTGCGCGATTGCAGGAGCGCGAACGCTTTTTAGAAAGTGAACTTCGTGCAATGCAAACCCGTGGTCTTTCTGCACCAGGTGCATTGGACGAAGAAATGGTGACCGCGCTTCTCGGCGAGGAAACTGCTCGAGTACTTACCTCTGCTCGTGAGGCTGCAAAACAGCAAATTGCACGTGCAGCAGAAACAGCTGAGCGTTTGGTGCGCGAAGCAAGTTCCGATGCCGCACGAATTCGCCAAGAAGCTGAAATTGAATCTTCGCGCCAGCGAAATGATGCGGTGGCAGATGTTGAGGCTGAAATTGAACTTGCCAAACAGCAAGGTCGCGAAATGGTTATCGAAGCTCGCGAATATCGCGAAAAGGTATTGAGCGAATTGGCACGTCGCCGCGAATTGGCGCGCGAGCAAATTGAGCACCTCATTCATGACCGAGATCGTTTGGTGGCGGCATTCGATCGGGCACGACTTGCAGCCAATGACGTTGTTGGCGATTTGACAGAGTTCGATGAATTGTCTGAGGAAGTTGCGCGAATTAGCGGACTGAGCACGCCTGTAGATGCGACCGCCCCAATCTTTTTTGATTACACCAAAGAACCAGATGCAATTCCACAATCTTCAGAATCAATTGAAGGTGAAAAAGTTGTTGGTGTAATTGCTGAGTCCATTGACTCGATGACAATTGAGACTGTTGACGCAGTCGAAGTTGCTGAAGTAATTGAAGTCGAAGAGACTCCGGATACCACGGTTGTCGCAATGCATGAAACGCCTGCGGGCATGTCCGAACATCCGTCGTCAGAACCACCAGCGCAAGAGCACATCGCTGAAGTGGTGCAGTTGTTTGGCAAAAAGCGCAAAGAAGTCGAGGCTCCACAGGTAGTCAATGAAGTAATTGAACCGCCGGTAGCAGTTGTGGAAGTTGTGGAAGCAAAGAAAGGGCCAGCTGTTTCAACTTCACAGAAGAAATCAGTAGATGACCTTTTTGCTCGCCTCAAGCAGACAAATACTGCAGAGGTTGCGCGCACTACCAAACCCAAAGTGGTGGTTCCCAAGGTAGATCAAGGTGTTTTCGATCATCGTGACGAAGTTCTTGAACCGATCATGCTGCTGATTACTCGGAAAATGAAGCGAGTTTTGGCTGACGAAGAGAACTCGATGCTTACCTACTTACAAGGTAAGAAATCAGTTGTTGCCTTAGAGAAAGTTTTGCCTTCGGCCGACGAACACTTACAGATGTATGTGGAAGCACTTTCAGAAGACTTGATTTCAGCCGCGATGGCTGGCGCTCAAAGTTTGTCCAAGAGCTTGAAAGCAGATTTACGCAAGCGTGTTACTCGCAGTGCTGTGATGCAAGTTGTTTCACGAACGATGGATGAATCAACCGTCCGTCCATTGCGTGAAAAAATCCAGCGTGCAGTTGAACAAAGCAATGGCGACAGAGAAGAAATGTCAAACCTCATTCGCAGCGTGTATCGCGAAATGAAAATGCAACGAGTTGAGCAACAAGTTTCAGATATCGTCCGCATGGCCTATAGCCGTGGTGCATATTTGGTGTTAGACCAAGGAACACAAGTCTGTTGGATGGTCGACCCAAATGGTCCAAGTTGTGCCGATGCCGAAGACAATTCGTTGGCAGGGTCAACAGACCTCGGGAGCGAATTCCCAACGGGGCATATTCATCCAACAGCACACGCTGGATGCCGATGCCTTATTGCGCCAATAGGCGACTAATCTCCTTTGCGTGCGCAACCCTTCAGACTTACCTCCACGTCGTCCCCGTAACCCTCAAGGCGGATTTCGCTTAAAGCGACCAGGACGTGGTCGCATAGTTGCGACAGCAGCAATTGGATTGCTTGTTGTCTTGTTCCTATCTGCGAGGAGCATTTCAGGTTTTTATGTTGATGCTCTGTGGTTCGGCACGCTTGACCGCACTGATGTGTTTTGGGGGACTCTGGGCGTAAAGGCTCTGTTGGGCTTGGTGTTTGTAGTGGCCTTTGCGGTCTTGATGTTGATTAACGGTTGGCTTGCTGATCGAATCGCACCAGAGTCAATTGCGCCATCTCCAGAAGAAAAAGCGCTTGCTGGTTATCGACAGTTGGTTGGTGGCAAGCAGTGGATCGTTAGAGCGGTGATTTCAGTAGTACTAGGGCTCATGGTCGGACTGCCTGCAATGACGCAGTGGCAAGAGTGGTTGTTATTTAGGAACCACCAATCCTTTGGAGTCAAAGAACCATTGTTCAATCAGGACATCAGTTTTTACGTATTCCGATTGCCGTTTGCCGAGTTTGTTGTCAATTGGTTCTTTGGTGCACTGGTGCTCATCACCATTGTCACCGCAGCAATTCACTATCTCAATGGCGGAATTCGCTTGCAGGTGCAAGGTCGCAAAGTTACGCCACAGGCAAAAGCACATCTCTCGGTGTTGTTTGCAGGCCTTGCCATCATTAGGGCTGCAAGCTATTGGCTATCACGTTTTTCACTCACTAATTCAAATCGTGGAGTTGTTCAAGGTGCAACGTACACCGACGTGAACGCTCAATTGCCAGCAACCAACTTGATGATCTTGGTGTCATTCGCAGTTGCTGCGTTGTTCTTGTGGAATGTTCGACAAAAGGGTTGGAGAATTCCAGTCCTTGCAACATTGATGTGGATGTTGGTCGCAGTCGTTGCAGGAACTATCTATCCAGCAGTAATTCAACGCTTTTCAGTTCAGCCAAACGTAAGCACTAAAGAACTTCCGTATATTGAGCACAACTTGGTTGCAACGAAAGCAGCATTCAATATTGATGATGTTGCACAGGAGTCTCTGACGTTTGGTCCAATTAGCGCTGCCGATGTTTCTGCAAATGAAACGCCGCTCCGCGATGTCCGCCAGCTAGATCCGTTGGAGATGCGCGATCGTTTTGCTTTGGACGAGGGCAAGTCATCGTTCTATGCCATTCGCGATCTTGACGTTGACCGGTACGTCATTGATGGCCGATTGCAACAAGTCATCCTTGGGGCTCGAGAACTGAACACTGACGGCATTCCAAACCGCACATGGGTTTCGCGTCACTTGATTTACACGCACGGCTGCGGGCTTGTTGCCGCACCGGCAAGTCGCGTCACTACAGATGGTCGTCCTACCTACATCGATCTTGGAGTAAAGACTCCACAGTTGTATGTAGGCGAAGGGCTAGAGGGTTATTCAATCGTTGGAACCAATCAAATTGAACAAGCCTGTCCAGACACAAAAGCAACCCCATACACGGGAACTGGTGGAGTGAAACTTTCATCTCCAGTACGACGTGTTGCGTTTGCATTGAATTTCGGTGAGTTCAACCTGTTTGGTTCGAATCTCATTTCAACTGATTCGCGAATCATGTGGATTCGCAATGTGAAAGAGCGAGTGCAGAAGATTGCTCCGTTTTTTAACTACGACGCCGATCCGTATCCAGCAGTTGTCGACGGGAAAGTGGTGTGGATTCTTGATGCGTTCACGACAACTAGCCGTTACCCAAACTCGCAATCAGCAAACACCGATCAGCTGTCAGCCGGCTCGGGACTAAACACAGCGTTTAACTATGTTCGCAACAGTGTGAAGGTTGTTGTTGATGCGTACTCCGGAGAAGCAACGTTTTACCAAGTGGACGCAAATGATCCAATTGCAAATACATGGGGCAAAGTATTTCCAAAACTGCTTACGCCGGTGTCAGAAGCTTCAACAGAGCTAATTGCCCACTTCCGATACCCGGAAGACCTGTTCCGAGTACAAACCAACATGTACGGTCGCTATCAATTCAATGACCCAACGCTGTTTTTCAATCGCGACGCGGCGTGGAGCGTTGCTCAAGCTCCACCAGGTGAGCCAGAGGCAACAACGGGAGTAATTGGCGCAACTGATCCTGCGTTAACACCAGATTTGATCAACGTGCAGGATGCAAACGTTGCTCGATTTGAACCATATTTCACGATCTTCCATGCACCTGGTGCGAAAGAGTCCAATGGCGTGTTTTCAATGTTGCGCCCATTTGTTCCATTCTCTTCAGACAATGCGCGTAAAGAATTGCGCGCACTCATGGTCGTATCGAGTGACCCTCGAACCTATGGCGAGCTGAAGGTATACACAGTAGGAGAACCATTGCCAGAAGGCCCTGCCACAGTTGCTGCAGAATTTGGTAGCGATCCAGCGGTTTCGCAGCAAGTGACACTGCTTGACCAGCGTGGGTCCCGAGTGGTGTTCGGCGATCTTCAAATGGTTCCTGTTGGCAAGGGATTGGTCTACGTTCGACCACTCTTCGTTCGACCTGATGATGCTTCTGCTCGTCAAGTGTTCGTGCGAAAAATCCTCGCGTCCTACAACAACAAGGTGGTGATTGCCGACGACTTAACGACTGCAATCACGCGATTGTTCCCCGGGTACACAGGGTCACTCGGTGATCGTGTTGGCGACAGTCAAGTGCCTGCACCAGATGCAACTACACCAGATACAGGGGGAACAACGGCGACCACGGTGCCAAGCAGTGTTCCAACAGGCGCACAGACCGCACCTGATTTGTTGGCACAAGCTGAAACCTTGTTCGACCAAGCAGATGCCGCGTTGGCACAAACTCCACCAGATTTTGCAACATATCAATTGAAGTTGTCGCAGGCGCGAGAACTTGTTCGACAAGCACTACAGATTATTGGCAACTAATCGCTAGCGAGATTCGCGAATAATCTCCGCAAGCATTGCAAGGTCTTGACGAAACGCAATTTCGTAACGGGCTTGCTCATTGGCAATACGCGTTTGGTTAATGCGGAGTTGTTCTACAGCGGCGAGTGAAGCCGGGTCTTCCTGTTTTTCAAGCAGTGCCTGAATTTCATTTCCAAGTTCATGTAACTGGTTTGACATTTCGGCATTTGTGGCGGAAAGACGACCGTCAAATACTGTGAGACGTTGTTCAAGAGTGTTGATTGCAGCGGTAACAAGCGACAGCTCGTTTGTGCGTTTGGTGACTTCTGAGCGAAGTGATTGCAGTTCTGTGCGAACTTCATCAAGATCGCTAACGGTTGCTTTTGGAGTTCGAGCGAAAAGTGCCATGGTGGGTGTGGTGATGCAGGTGTTTTGAGGGGAAGGTTGCTATCTCTATGGTGTGCTCGCTACCGTACAACTTCTACGACGCGGGGTGGAGCAGTCCGGTAGCTCGTCGGGCTCATAACCCGAAGGTCACAGGTTCAAATCCTGTCCCCGCCACCAAGGTCAAAAGGTCCCCGGTTCGCCGGGGGCCTTTTGTATTTATGCGGTTCAAGCACCCAGCAGCGTTGTTATCCTGCCTGAATGTCAAATAACAAGCCAACAGTCACGATTCCACAAGAAGCACCTCCAGCAGAGTTGGTGAAAACCGACATCACCGTTGGAACTGGCGACGAAGCCGTGAAGGGCAAAAATGTTTCGGTTCACTACGTGGGCGTTGCTTGGAGCAATGGCCAAGAGTTTGACGCATCATGGAATCGAGGCGATGCATTTGATTTTCGCTTGGGCGCCGGTCAAGTAATTCAAGGTTGGGATGATGGTGTTGCAGGAATGAAAGTTGGCGGACGTCGTCAACTTACAATTCCACCAGACATGGGATATGGAAGTCGCGGTGCAGGCGGAGTAATCAAAGGTGGAGAAACGCTTGTGTTTGTTGTTGATTTGCTGAATGTCTTTTAACGAACAACACAGGTAGGCTTACTGCAACAGAACTTTGTGCAACATACGTTGCACATTCGAAGAACTGGTGAGTAATGAACATCTTGGTAATCGGTGCAGGTGGCGTAGGCGCTTCAATGGCGTCTATTGCTGAGACCCGATCGTTTTTCACGCAATTTGTCCTTGCGGACATTTCTCTTTCTCGCGCCGAAGAGGCAATTGCTTTACTTGACGATCGATCAAAATTTGTCGCAGAACAAGTTGACGCGCGAGACATGGGAGCCATTAAGGCGCTCATTCAAAAAGTGAAAGCAGACGTTGTAGTAAACGCCTGTGACCCACGCATGAATGAGCCAATTTTTAATGCTGCCTTTGAAGCACATTGCAATTACATCGACATGGCGATGAACTTGAGCGAACCACACGCGTCTAACCCATACGAAGAAGTGGGATCACCGTTAGGTGCAGACCAATTAGCAGCCGACCAGGCTTGGCGTGATCGCGGATTGCTTGCACTTGTTGGAATGGGCGTTGAGCCTGGACTGAGCGACGTGTTTGCTCGTTACGCAGCCGACAACCTGTTCGACACCATTGACGAAATTGGTGTGCGCGACGGATCAAACCTGTCAATTGACGGCCTTGACTTTGCTCCGACATTTTCTATTTGGACAACGATTGAAGAGTGTTTGAACCCGCCAATTGTGTGGGAAAAGAATCGTGGCCTGTATACGACTGATTGTTTCTCGGAACCAGAAGTGTTTCACTTTCCGGCAGGAATCGGACCATACGAGTGCGTCAACGTAGAACACGAAGAAGTACTGCTCATCCCTCGCGAGATTGATTGCAACCGAGTGACCTTCAAGTACAGCCTGGGCGCAGAGTTCATTGACTGGCTAAAAACGTTTGCCTACCTTGGTCTTGACAGCACAGAACACGTGCGCGTAGGGGACGTCAGCGTTTCACCTCGCGACGTTTTGGCTGCAGTGCTTCCAAACCCCGCAAAGCTCGGGCACCTTATGCATGGCAAAACATGTGCAGGAACATGGGTTCGTGGAACCTATGACGGCAAACCGCGCGAGGTGTACCTGTATCACGTTGCCGATAACGAGACCACCATGCGCGACTGGGGCTCGCAAGCCGTGTTGTGGCAAACCGCAATTTGTCCGGTGGTGGCACTTGAGCTTCTTGCAAATGGAAGTTGGAAGTCAACAGGCGTTCGCGGTGCTGAAGCGTTTAATGCTGATCCTTTCCTTAACTTGCTCGGCGATTACGGCGCGCATCACGGAATGGTGGAAATGGGTCCAGGTTTGTGGCCAAGTCCAAAACCAACCGGTCAACCTGGCTGGGACCGCCCAGTAAAGCGCGCAATTCGATTGAACTAGTGGTGCTGCGAAGTACCGTTCGCTCAGTTTTTGCCGGAGCAGCAAT
>Ga0208853_1000565_pt1 | contig 11229 bp, 9 predicted proteins | sample LakMenEpi03Oct11_FD_150667 | JGI IMG/M metagenome (GOLD analysis project Ga0208853, IMG submission 150667) | Freshwater microbial communities from Lake Mendota, WI - 03OCT2011 deep hole epilimnion (SPAdes) | ecosystem: Environmental > Aquatic > Freshwater > Lake > Epilimnion/Euphotic zone ... | reverse complement strand
CAGAGCTTCTAATATTTTGAGATTAAAATAATTGTTAAAAACATTTTATATAAAGACTTTTGGTTGTCAGATGAATGAGTACGATTCTGATAAAATATCTGACTTAATGCAGTCTGTTAATTTCGTAAGATCTGAAACTTTAGCAGATGTAGATTGTATTATATTTAATACTTGTCACATTAGAGAAAAAGCGACCGAAAAAGTTTATTCAGACATTGGTAAAATTAAAAAACTAAATCGATCTAAAAAAAAGCCAATTTTTGTATTAGCGGGGTGCATAGCGCAAGCGCAAGGCGAGGAGATTTTTAAAAGAACTAACTATGTTGATATTGTTGTTGGACCACAATCTTATCACCGACTACCTGAGCAGATTAAAAATTTTGCAGAAAGAAAAGAAAATTTCTCTGACACAAATTTTGAATTAATAGAAAAATTTGACACTTTAGATAATTTAAAATCTTCTAGAAAATCTAAAGTTTCTGAATTTTTAACGATACAAGAAGGTTGCGATAAATTTTGTTCCTTCTGCGTGGTCCCTTATACAAGAGGCGCTGAGTTTTCTAGATCGTTTAATAGCATTATCAATGAGGCAAAAAAATTATCAGATAATGGAGTTAGAGAAATTGTTTTACTCGGACAAAATGTCAGCGCTTATAAATTTGTTGATGGAAGCAAAACTTATAACCTAGCAAAACTAATAGATGAAATTGCTAAAATTAATTTAATTCATCGAATACGTTTTACAACATCGCATCCAAATGACATGGATCAAGAATTGATAGAAGCTTTTAAATATCAAAAAAAATTAATGCCACAACTACATCTGCCCATTCAATCAGGCTCTAATAAAATTTTAAAATTGATGAATAGAAAACATACAAGGGAATATTATTTAGATTTAATTGCCAAATTTAAAGAAGCAAATTCAGAAATGGAATTTTCTAGTGATTTTATAATTGGTTTTCCAGGAGAAGAAGAGCAGGATTTCCAAGATACGCTCGATATCATTAACAAAGTAAACTTTATCAACTCTTATTCATTTATTTATAGTCAAAGACCAGGTACTCCAGCCGTTGATCGAGATCAAATATCATTAGATATATGCAAAGATCGATTATTAAAGTTGCAGACTTTATTAGGTGATATTCAAATGAAAAACAGCAAAGAATTAATTGGAAAAAAAGTTGAAATATTGATTGAAAATAAAACTAAAACACCAGGTCAATTTTTTGGCAGAAGTAAATTTATGCATTCTATTTTTTTTAATTCAGAAAATTGTCATCCAGGAGATTTAGTGGATATCGAAATTACTTCCTGCAATAGCAAAAATCTTTTTGGTATATTGCAAAAAGAAGAAGCATTCGTTTGATGAATATATCCAAAGTATCTAGTTCACAGATTGAAATTATTGAAAAAAATAATGATTATTTAAGTTTTTATATAAAAAACAATTTAGTTTTGAGCAAAATAATCGGTGAGTTTGATTCCAATCTTAAGGAAATAGAAAACATTACTAATACAAAAATTAATTTAAGAGGGAATTTAATGATTGTTCGAGGAGATGCGAATAATAGACAGTCAGTTGTTCAAATTATGGATAATCTTATCGCAAAATTTGTAAATACAAACAGTATTGAGAAAGAAGATATAAAGACAATCTTTGATGTGACTAAAATGAATAGAACAGAATCAAATCCTAATTCAATTTATAGCGATAATGATGCCATCAAAACATCAAAAAAAATAATTTTGCCAAGATCAGAAAAGCAGAAAATTTACGTAGATGCTTTAAAAAATCATAAAATTGTTATGGCATTAGGACCTGCGGGAACTGGAAAAACATTCTTAGCGGTTGCAGTAGCTGTTACTTTTTTATTAGAAGATAGAGTAAAAAAAATAATATTATCAAGACCAGCCGTGGAAGCCGGAGAAAATTTAGGTTTTTTACCAGGCGATATGAAAGATAAAATTGATCCCTATCTTATACCGCTTTACGACTCTCTTTATGAACTTTTGGGTTATGAAAAAATTCAAAGAAAAATAGAGGAGGGCATAATAGAAATTGCACCTCTTGCCTTTATGAGAGGAAGAACACTAAAAGATTCATTTGTCATATTGGATGAAGCTCAAAATGCAACCTTCACCCAAATAAAAATGTTTTTAACTAGACTTGGAAATAATTCAACGATGGTAATTAACGGAGACCCTTCGCAAGTGGATTTAGCAAAATCAAAAGAGTCCGGACTTTATGAGACCACAAAAATACTTAAAGATATTAAAGAAATTAAAACCATAAACTTTGATCATAACGATGTTATGAGACATCCTTTGGTTTCTAAAATCGTTAAGGCTTATGATGACTATAAAAAATAAAGAGCCAAATGGTAAAAGTTAATTTAGTTATCGAGAATAAGAATTGGAAATCTAGATATCCTAAAATAAATTTGTTTCTTATAAAAAGTATTAAAAAAATTATATCATCTATCTTCTCATCTCGCACAATTGCTTTTGAAATTTCGATTCTTCTAACAGGCACAAAAAATATGAAGAATCTTAATAAGAAATTTAGAAAAATTAATAAAGATACTGACGTTTTATCTTTTCCAGCCGAGGAGAAAAGTTTTTTTAAAAAAGACATTAAATTAAATAAAAAAGTTTATCTCGGAGATATTGCGTTAAGCTACCAATACATTGAGGTGATTACAAAAAAACAGAATACAAGTTTTGATGATTATTTTAAAAAAATGTTAGTCCATGGGGTTTTACATCTGATTGGCTATGAACATGATTCATTTAAAAAATATAAAAAAATGAATTTATTAGAGCAAAAAATTATTAGAAATATTTAAAATTCAAGATGTCAAAAAAAAATATTTTTTTTATCTATATTTTTTTATTAGTATTAGGTTCTTTATCTAGTTTTTCTTTACCTCCTTATAATTTAATTTTTATAAATTTTATTACTTACTCTTTGTTTTTGTATTTAATAATTCTATTCAAAGAAAAAAAAGCAAAACTATCGAACTTCTTTTTTTTAGGTTTTACTTTCGGTTATGGATATTTTGCAAGTAGTCTTTACTGGGTATCGCACTCATTAACTTTTGATAAACAGTTAACTTTTTTAATGCCCATTGCCATATTAGGCTTGCCTGTTTTACTAGCTATCTTTTATGGTTTTGCAGTACTTGCTATTAATTCTTTTGTAAAAAGAGATTATATTTTTTTATTAATATTTTCTATTTCCTTATCCACATTTGAATATTTACGAGGAATATTATTCACAGGATTTTCATGGAATCTAATATCTTATTCATGGAGTTTTTCACTTGAGAACATTCAAATATTAAAATTCATTGGCACATATACTTTCAATTTTTTTAGCATTCTTGTCTTCTCAATTTACTTTAATTCCTTATGGCCTGTTCAGTTTAAGAAAATACTAATTAATTCTTCTTTTTTATTTATTGTTTTAATTTCTAATTATTTATTTGGAAAAATTATCATAAAAAATTCAGAGTTTAATCAGTATAACGAAGTTAAGGTAAAAATAATTCAGCCCAATATTGATATTGCAAAAACTTGGGGAATTGAAAATGAGAAAAGAAATCTAAGTTCTCTGCTAAACCTTAGCAAAACCAATAAAGATGAGAAGACCCTAATTGTTTGGCCTGAGGGGATGATCCAACAAACTAATCCTAAGGATCTTTATAAATATAAAGAATACTTTAATAAAAATTTTTCTAAAAATCATTTAGTTGTTGTTGGCGTAACCAATCCAAGCATCTTAGGTAATAAAATTCATTTTTATAATTCCCTAGTTGTACTGAATAATAATGCTGAAGTTGTTAGCGTTTATAACAAGATTAAACTTGTTCCATTTGGAGAGTTTATTCCTTTTGAAAATTTATTAACAAAGTGGGGATTAAAAAAAATTACATTTGGATATAGTTCTTTCTCTTCTGGAGACGAGAGAAAAGAGATTAAAATATTTAACAATTTATCTTTTCTGCCTTTGCTTTGTTATGAAATAATTTATTCTGGAGATCTTAAACGTAATTCTAAAGATTATAATTTCATAATAAACATTTCAGAAGATGGTTGGTTTGGAGATTCAATTGGCCCTTATCAACATTTAACACAAGCAGTCTTTAGAGCAGTAGAGCAAGGCGTTCCAGTTGTAAGAGCAACTAATAAAGGTATGTCAGCTTATATTTCTCCAAATGGAAAAATTGTAAATTCTTTAGAATTAAACAAATCTGGATTTATTGATTTAAAATTGTCTTTTTTAAAAGGAAAAACCTTATTTTCTTTATTAGAAAACTACATTTTTTATTTTACAATCTTACTAAGTATTATATTCGTTATTGCTCTTAGAAAATTAAATAAGAATGGCTAAACAAGACTATATATTTACTAGTGAATCAGTATCAGAGGGACACCCTGATAAAGTTTGTGACATTATATCGGACTCGGTACTCGATTTATATTTATCAAAATTTCCAGAAAGTAGAGTTGCTTGTGAAACTTTAGTAACCACAAATACCGTTGTGATTGCTGGAGAAGTAAGAGGTCCCGAAATAAAGAGCGATGAAATTGAAAAATTAATTAGATCCAGAGTTAAAGATATTGGTTATGAACAAGAGGGTTTTCATTGGAAAAATTTAAAATTTACAAACTATCTTCATAGTCAATCACAAGACATAGCAGCAGGAGTTGATTCGTCTGGTAATAAAGATGAAGGGGCAGGCGATCAAGGAATTATGTTTGGTTATGCTTGCACAGAAACAAAAGATTTGATGCCAGCGCCGATAAGTTATTCTCATAAAGTTTTGCAACTAATGTCAGAGGCAAGAAAATCTGGAAAAGAAAAATTTTTAAAACCTGATTCAAAAAGTCAATTTTCAGTTATTTATGAAAAAGGAAAACCAAAAGGAATTTCTTCAATAGTCGTTTCAACACAACATGATGAAAGCGTTGATCAAGAAAAAGTTAAGGAGATCGTGCGTCCTTATGTTCTATCAGTCATCCCAAAAGGTTGGATGTGTGATGAGAAACATTTTTATGTTAACCCAACAGGCAGATTTGTCATCGGTGGACCTGATGGTGATACAGGATTAACGGGTCGAAAAATTATAGTTGATACTTACGGCGGAGCAGCACCTCATGGCGGCGGAGCATTTTCAGGAAAAGACCCAACAAAGGTGGACCGATCAGCAGCTTACGTAGCAAGATACTTGGCTAAAAATATTGTAGCCGCAGGCGTTTCAGAAAAATGTTTAATTCAATTATCTTATGCGATTGGAGTGTCACAACCTCTTTCAATTTACATCGACTTGTTTGATGGTGAAGATAATAAATCAAAAAAAATTGAAGAAATTATTTCTAAAAATTTTAATTTAAGTCCAAGAGGAATTCGTGAGTTATTAAAACTTAATAAACCGATTTATCAAAAAACAGCAGCTTATGGACACTTTGGTAGACAACCAGAAGACAATGGTTCTTTTAGCTGGGAAAAAACAGATTTAATTAAATATTTTCAATCAAAAGTATAATTTGATCGACGACAAGAAAAAGATTTTTTTTGGAAGATCAAAATCAAGAGCCCTATCCAAAAGCAAAAAGTTTTTTTATGAAAATCATAAAAAAGATTTTTTAGTCAATTTTGAAGAAATAAAATTTATTAAAAATAAAGATTTTGTTTTAGAAATAGGATTTGGTTTAGGAGAAAATTTATTATACCAGGCAAGCGCTTACCCAAAAGATTATTTTATTGGAGTTGATCCTTTTATTAATGGTGTGGCTAATGTTGTTCAAAAAGCTAAAGAATTAAATTTAAATAATATTTCAATTCTAGATGTGCCGGTACAAAAAGTTATAGATAATTTTTTAGATAACTTTTTTTCAAAAGTTTTTGTTTTATTTCCAGATCCGTGGATGAAAAATAAGCAAAAAAAAAGAAGATTATTAAACTATTTATTTTTAGAAAAAATTTTAAAAAAAATGAAAATTAAATCTACGTTAATATTTGTAACGGATGATCAGGATTATTTTAAATACGTGGTAAAAGAGATTTCTTTATTAAAGAAAAAAAATGATACTTTTGAATATAGTTTGAGCAACAGACATCCCATAGTCGACACAAAATACTCAAATAAAGCCAATAAATTAAAAAAAGATATTTATTTTTTAAATCTTGATAAGTTAAAAAATGTAGCATAGATTAAGCGAAATTATTGAAAGTACAGAATGGGCTTAGGCCCATTTTTTTTTACAGGAAACAAAACCAATGTTAAATAACAGAGTTGATACAGTAGAACTGATCAGGATAGTTGACGCTGTAGCAAACGAAAAATCGATTGATAAAGAGCTAGTCCTTACTTCTATGGAAGAAGCTATTGAAAAAGCTGCACGAACTCGCTACGGACAAGAAAATAATATTTACGTTTCTATCAATAGAGCTAATGGTCAAATTGAATTAGGTCGAAGATTAAAAGTTGTAGAAAATCCATCCAACAGTCAAAACGAAATTAGTTTAAAAGATGCTAAAAAAATTAAAAGCGACATAGCGCTTGATCAAGAAATTTTAGAGCCGCTACCTCCAGTTGATTTTGGTAGAATAGCCGCTCAAGCTGCAAAACAAGTTATCACTACAAAAGTAAGAGATGCAGAAAGAGAAAAACAATATAACGAATTTAAAGACAAGATTGGTGAAGTTCTTAGCGGAATAGTTAAGAGAATAGAATTTGGAAATATCATCGTTGATTTACAAAAAGCTGAGTCAATTATCAAAAGAGATGAGTTAATCCCAAGAGAAAATATAAAAGTAGGAGATCGAATTAAAGCTTATTGTTATGAAGTAAAGAGAGAAGCTAAAGGTCCACAAATATTTTTATCAAGAGCGCATCCTCAGTTTATGGCAAAATTATTCAAACTTGAAGTACCAGAAATTTATGAAGGAACAATTGAAATTAAATCGGTAGCAAGAGACCCGGGAAGCAGAGCAAAAATTTGTGTTACATCAAAAGATAAATCTATAGATCCAGTTGGAGCTTGCGTTGGAATGAGAGGAAGTAGAGTGCAAGCGGTTGTGAATGAATTACAAGGTGAAAAAATTGATATCATTCATTGGTCAGAAGATCCTGCAACACTTGTGATTAATGCTTTAGCGCCTGCCGAAGTTCAAAAAGTAGTTTTAGATGAAGCTTCAAAAAGAATTGAAGTTGTAATTGATGAAAATAATCTTAGTAAAGCCATTGGAAGAAGAGGACAAAACGTTAGACTTGCTTCTAAGTTAATGAATTATGAAATTGATATTTTAACTGATCAAGAAGAAACAGAAAAAAGACAATCAGAATTTAAAATTAAAACAAAACGATTTATTGAAAGTTTAGAAATCGATGAAATGATGGCTCAACTTTTAGTGCTAGAAGGATTTTCCTCTATCAAAGAAATCGACGGTTCTCCTTTGGAAGAGATAACGAAAATTGATGGCTTCGATGCAGATACAGCAAAAGAATTAAAAGAAAGAGCAAAAGAATATTTGGAAACTGAATCTAAAGAAATATCAAATAGAGTTAAAGAGTTGGGCATTCAAGATGATCTTATGAATCATCCAGGATTATCACTTGGAATGCTTTTAACTTTAGGTGAAAAAAATATTAAAACTTTAGCTGATTTTGCAGATTTATCAGTTGATGAAATCTTAGGTGGGTACGATGAAGTTAAAGGAAAAAGAGTGGAATTTGAAGGAATCCTGCAGAATTTCGATATCATAAGAGCTGAGGCTGAGCGCCTGATAATGAGCGCTAGAGAAAAAGTTTTTAACAAATAATAAACTCGCTTTTAGAAAAAACATGGACGTTAAAGACAAAAAGAAAAAACTTACATTAAAAAACTTTAGTGGTGGATCGGCAGCTGTTTCAAGCTATGCAAGAGGCGCTGGTAACAAATCAGTTTTAGTTGAGAAGAAGAAAAATAGATCGATAGATGCAACTTACTCCGTTGATAAAGCAAAAGCTTCAACAGCTCCACAAGATGCTGTAAAGCCAAAGACTTTAACAAAAGAAGATACTGCTAAAGCGCAAAAATCGGCACAAGAGTGGGCGAGAAAGAAAATTCAAGAAGAGCTTGAAATAGATAACAGTAAAAAATTAATTAAAAAAACTCACGGAAAAAAAAGAGAATATAAACTAACTTTATCCAAAGCGCTTACAGATGCAGATGAAGATGAAAAGACAAGAAGTTTAGCTTCTTTTAAAAGAGCCAGAGAAAAAGAAAAAAAATTAATTCAAGATGGTGATGATTCAGGTGAAGCAAAAAAAGTTTCTAGAGAAATATCGGTACCAAATTTAATCACTATTCAAGAGCTTGCAAACAGAATGGCAGAAAAAGCAAGTTCAATTATTAAATTTTTATTTGAAAAAAATGTAAAAGTTACAATCAATCACACTATCGATAGAGATACTGCAGAGTACATCGTTGGCTCTTTTGGACATAAAGTTGTTAAAGATAATCAAATTGACGATGAATTATCAAAATTAAAAAAATCTAAAGAAGAAGAGGATACTTATTCTAGACCTCCAGTAGTAACTGTGATGGGTCATGTCGATCATGGTAAAACTTCATTACTAGATGCATTAAGAGAAACAAATGTTGTTGCAACAGAGCACGGCGGAATTACTCAACACATTGGTGCTTATCAAGTTTTTGCAGAAGATAATAAGTGGATGACATTTATAGATACACCAGGTCACGCCGCATTTACTGAAATGAGAGCTAGAGGATCTAAAATTACAGATATCGTAGTTCTAGTTGTTGCTGCAAATGATGGAATTAAACCGCAAACGATTGAGGCGATACAGCATGCTAAAGCTGCAAAAGTTCCAATTATAGTTGCAATTAATAAATGCGATATTCATGGTGTTGATAAGCAAAAAGTTAGAAATCAACTATTAGAGCATGAACTTGTTGTTGAAGAATTAGGCGGAGACATTCAGTGTATTGAAATATCTGCTTTAAAGAAAACAAATTTAGATAAATTAAAAGAAGCAATTATTTTACAAGCAGAAATTTTAAATCACAAAACGAACCCAAATGTACCAGCGCAGGGAATAGTTATTGAATCAAAATTAGACAAAGGCAAGGGACCGGTATCTACAATTTTAATCACAAGAGGAACTTTAAAAAGAGGAGACTTCTTCGTAAGTGGTTTGCAGTGGGGAAAAATTAGAGCGATGAATAATTTTAGAGGAGAATTAGTTAATGAGGCAACGCCTTCAATGCCAGTTGAAATAATTGGTTTAACAGGCGTATCTGAGGCAGGAGATGATTTTTTAGTTTTAGATAGTGAGGCAAAAGCTAAAGAAATAAATGAACATAGAATTGAACAAGGAAGATCTAAAAAAACTAGCGCTCTTGTTAATAAAAATGACATTTTTGGAGATGTTAATAAGCAAAAAGAATTATCAATTATTATTAAAAGTGACGTACATGGATCTGCAGAGGCTTTGTCTAATGCGATTTTAAAAATTCAACACGATGAAGTTAAGCCAGTTATCGTTTTATCATCTGTTGGAGCTATTACAGAGACAGATGTATCTTTAGCAAAAGCTTCTAATGCAGTTTTAATTGGCTTTAATATTAAGCCTAATAAAGAAGCAAAAGACCTTGCAACAAAATTAGGAGTGAATGTTTTGTACTTTAATATTATTTATGAAGCGATTGAGCACATTACTAAAGCCCTTTCAGGCCTATTATCACCAGAAATTAATGAGCAAGTATTAGGACAGTGCGAAATACTACAAGTATTCAAATCTTCTAAAGCTGGAAAAGTTGCAGGTATTAAAGTTACTGAAGGTGCAATCGTTAACAACTCTGATGTTAGAATTGTTAGAGATGGCAGCGTTGTGTTTACGGGAAAAATTGCATCGCTTTATAGAGAAAAAAATGAAGTGAAAGAAATTAAAGCAGGAATTGAAGGCGGAGTTGCTTTTAAAGATTTCTTGGATTTTAAAGAAAAAGATATCATTGAAGTTTTTTCAGTAGTTCAGAGCGCTAGAACAATAAATTAATTAATCATGAACATTCATTTAAGCGATCAGCCTTTTACTCAAAGGCAATTAAGAGTTGGTGAATTATTAAAACAGTTACTTGGAAATTTATTTTTAAAAGAAGAAGTGGCTTTACCAAGCATTAACACTAGAGTGATTACGGTTTCAGAAGTTAGAATGAGCCCAGATTTAAAACATGCAAAAGTGTTTGTAATGCCACTTGGTGGTAAAAATTCAGAATTTATTTTACAGTCTCTTATTAATCATAGCGGTTTAATTAAAAAAGAAATGTCACGAAGTTGGAAAAATAAATTTCTTCCCAATCTTCATTTCGTATTAGATGAATCTTTTGATTATGCAGAAAAAATTGAAAAATTAATTATAAAGACACACGAAAATGATTGATGGTTGGATAAACTTGAACAAACCCAAAGGTTTCAGCTCGGCATACTGTTTAAACGTCATAAAGAGTAAATTTAAAAAAATTAAAATAGGCCACGCTGGAACTTTAGATCCATTAGCAGAAGGGGTTTTGCCCATTGCACTGGGTGAGGCGACTAAAACTGTTTCATTAATACACTTACAATTTAAAAGTTATTTATTTGAAATACAATGGGGATCAGAGACTGATACCTTAGACTTAGAGGGTAAAGTTATAAATCAAAACAAAATTTATCCAGAAAAAAAGGAAGTTCAAAATATTTTAAAAAAATTTATTGGTTGGCAGATGCAAATGCCACCAAAATTTTCTGCTGTAAAAATTAATGGCAAAAGATCTTATGAACTTGCAAGAAATAATTTGGAATTTGATATGGAAGAGAGAAAAGTTCTTATAAAAAATATTAGATTGTTAAAACACGAAAATAATAAAAGTCTTTTTTACATAAAATGTGGAACCGGGACTTATATTAGAAGTCTAGCAAGAGACATTGCAAAATCCTTTGGTGGATTTGCCCATGTCACACAATTAGTTAGAACTAGATATGGAAATTTTAAAATTAAGAACTCAAATAGCCTTGAAAAATTAATAGAAAAAGAAAGTACTGCTAATTTTTTAAAATATGTGCTTGATATTCAGAGTGCTTTAATACATATACCTAGCATTAAATTAAATGATGAAAGAATTAATTTAATAAAGAATGGAATGAAAGTTAGTTTGGTTAATGAATTTGGAAAGGTT
>Ga0208853_1000559_pt1 | contig 11276 bp, 11 predicted proteins | sample LakMenEpi03Oct11_FD_150667 | JGI IMG/M metagenome (GOLD analysis project Ga0208853, IMG submission 150667) | Freshwater microbial communities from Lake Mendota, WI - 03OCT2011 deep hole epilimnion (SPAdes) | ecosystem: Environmental > Aquatic > Freshwater > Lake > Epilimnion/Euphotic zone ... | reverse complement strand
GGAAATATCTTTTAGATTATACTGTTGACAATATGCTAACACATCTTTCGACATTATTTCATAGCTGAAATCATCAGAATGAAAACTTCTTCCATGATTGCGCAAATCTATCATGTGCACCTGATACACCTCGGCTGCATATAAAGATGCCAATGATTTCCAGTTATCACTCATACCGAGGAAACCGTGAATGATGATTAGTGGATGGCCTTCGCCTTCAATTCTTGAGTTGAGCATTTTTTATAGTTTCACAGAGATTCTCTGAGATTTATTTTAATTTATTTAAATACATATTCACTACATTGTCTAAACCAAGATACAAAGCTTCACAAATCAAAGCATGGCCAATAGAAACTTCCAATAAATTAGGAATATTGTCTTTGAAAAACTTTATGTTATCCAAACTCAAATCGTGTCCAGCATTTATTCCTAATTCTAATTCATTTGCAAAAACAGCCGCTTTTACATAAGGTTCAATTCCTGTTTTATTTCCTAAACTAAATTGATGAGCGAATTCTTCTGTATATAATTCGATTCTATCCGTTCCTGTTTTTTTTGCAGCTTCAATCATTTCTAATTTAGGGTCAACAAAGATGGAAGTTCTTATTCCGCTTCTTTTGAATTCAGCAATTACATCTGTTAAATAATCTCGATTTTTTATGGTATCCCAACCCGCAGAAGAAGTTATGGCACCAATCGCATCAGGAACAAGTGTTACTTGATCAGGTTTACATTCTAAAACCAAATCCATAAAATTGTGTTGTGGATTGCCTTCGATATTGAATTCAGTATACACGATAGGTTTCAAATCTCGTGCATCCTGATACCGAATGTGCCTTTCATCTGGTCTTGGATGAATTGTAATGCCTTGAGCACCAAATTTTTGAATATGTATGGCCACTTGCAACAAATCAGGTGCATTTCCACCTCGAGCGTTCCGTAAAGTAGCTATTTTATTGATGTTTACACTAAGTTTTGTCATCATTTTAATTTTTAGCCACAGATTTACAGATTATCTTTTACTGTTAATTATAAAAAAATCAGTGAATCTGTGGCTATTAATATATCCCAACAAAAATACAAAGTTAAACTAAGCCATCATGTCCCAAAATTTGATTATTTTGCAGTCGTTAAAAGATTCAGCATATATGAGACAACTTTCAGAATATATCAATAATGATTTTAAACCATTTTCGAGTAATGAAACAGTGGCAGAAATTCAAGATTTTTTTGCCGATTGTAATTTCTCCCATTTTTCAGTTTTAAATGATGGAATTTATATGGGTTGTATCTCTTCTGTTGATGCAGAAACTTTTGAAATTCAAAAAAAATTAGCCGATTACCGCTATGCCTTAGAAGGTTTTTTTGTAAGAGAATCAATGATTTGGTTAGATGTTTTAGAAGTTTTTGCTCGCAACAATGCCAATGTGGTTCCTATTCTTGATGAAAGGAACAATTATATTGGATATTATGAAATAACTGATGTCATCAAATTTTTAAATGAAACACCTTTTTTGAAAGAAACTGGAGGAATTATAGTTGTTGAAAAACCTATTATAGATTATTCCATGAGCCAAATAACACAAATTGTAGAAAGCAATAATGGAAAATTACTTGGTGTTTTTGTTTCTGAAGCTACAAATGATAAAGTGCAAGTAACTATAAAAATGACACTTGGTGCTATGAACGAAATTATACATTCCTTTCGTAGGTATAACTATGAAATCGTTTCTGAACATCATGAAGACGATTATTTGAATAACTTGAAAGAGCGTTCTGAATATTTGGATAAATACTTAAATATTTAATTTATGAAAGTTGCCATCTTCGGACAATATTATCAAAACGACACTCGACCAATCATTAAGGATATTTTTGTTTTTTTCAACAGAAATCACGTGGAATTAGTTATTGAGGAAAAGTTCTTGAAGATATTATACGAAGAAAAAATTGTTGAAAAACAGTACAATACTTTCACTTCCCATAAAGATTTAGATAATAGTTTTGATATTCTGATAAGTATTGGTGGCGATGGCACCATTTTGAGAGCGGCAACTTTTGTAAGAGACTCCGGAATTCCTATTTTGGGAGTGAATGCTGGAAGACTTGGTTTTTTGGCCAAAGTTCAAAAAGAAAATATAGCATTATTTCTTCAAATCGTTTTAGAAAAAAAATATACAATTTCTGAAAGAACACTTTTGACAATAGATTGTTATCCAAACGAGTCCGACATAGAAATTAATTTTGCAATGAATGAAATCTCCGTGAGTAGGAAAGATACCACATCGATGATAACAATTGAAACCTATTTGAATGATGAATATTTAAATTCCTATTGGGCTGACGGTTTAATTATATCTACACCAACAGGTTCAACTGGATATTCTTTAAGTTGTGGCGGACCCATATTAACCCCCCAAGTAAAAGGATTAGTTATCACACCTATAGCTCCGCATAATCTAAATGCAAGACCACTTGTTATTCCGGACGATTTAGAAATAAAATTGAAAATTTCTGGAAGAGAAGAACAATATTTGGTTTCATTGGACTCTAGAATTACTTTGGTAAACAATAATTCTGAATTGAAAATTAAAAAAACACCATTTCAAATTAATATGGTCGAAATCCCTGACGAAACTTTTCTGAAAACGCTACGTAACAAACTCCTATGGGGAGAAGACAAGAGAAATTAGAAAAAAATTACTTCCTAATATACTACAATTCTAAAAAATCCGTTTTTAGAATACAAACTATTACAAAGACAAAATTGTCAGCACTATATTTTATTTAACAGAAATCCCAATTTCATGCTTTATAAGTACTGATAATTATTATATTTGCACGCTATTTTCAATTTAATGAAAAAGATTTTAGTATTATTTATTTTTTTTATTTTCCAGAATATAATGAATGCACAAATCAATGAGTTAGGTGTATTCATAGGAGGGAGTAACTTTATTGGGGATGTAGGTAAAACCAATTACATTTCGCCAAATGAACCAGCTATTGGAATTTTATACAAATGGAATAAAAGTCCAAGACATGCTTACAGGTTTTCCTATATGCAGTCCAACATAACTGGAAATGATTTAGATTCAGAAATTCCCGGAAGACAGCAAAGAGGAATTAAATTTAAAAATAATATAAAAGAATTTTCGGCAGGATTGGAATTTAATTTTTTCGATTTTAATTTACATGAGTCATTAATAATGAAAATATCACCTTACGTTTATTCAGGTCTGTCTTATTTTGTATATGACGAATTATTTGTAGTTAACGGAGAAACAAAAAAAGATTTTACATCCAGTACATTTGCCATTCCGATGATTGTAGGAGTTAAAAGTAATATATTAAAAAATTTTGTTCTAGGAATTGAGGTTGGAGCAAGATATACTTTCACTGATAACTTGGATGGAAGTAATCCTAAAAATGAAAATTTAGAGCCATTAAAATTTGGCAATATAAACAGCAATGATTGGTATGTTTTTACAGGATTTACTTTAACGTATACCTTTACTGAAAAACCATGCTATTGCGCAGATTAAAAATGAGTTTAATAGACACAATACAGAAAGACAATTTACCCAAACACCTAGCTATAATAATGGATGGCAATGGTCGTTGGGCAAAACAAAAAGGCCTTTTGAGAGCGTTTGGCCATGAAAAAGGAACTAAATCGGTTAGGATTACTGTTGAAACTTGTGCAAAACTTGGCATAGAAAATTTAACACTTTATGCCTTTTCTACTGAAAATTGGAACAGACCAAAATTGGAAGTAGATACTTTGATGAATCTTTTAATATCCTCGCTAAAAAAAGAATTCGACACTTTACAAAAAAACAACATTCGTTTAAATTGTATTGGGAATATTGAATTATTACCAAAAAAAGCAAAAAACGAACTACTAAGTGTTATTGACAGCACCAAGAACAACAATAGAATGACATTAACCTTGGCCTTGAGCTATGGTTCAAGAGAGGAATTGATAAATGCCTTTAAAATTATTAGTGATAAAGTTAAAAATAATATAATTTCTATAGACACTATTGATGAATCAATAATAAATCAGCATCTTTACACGCACGATTTACCCGATGTAGATTTAGTGATAAGAACGAGCGGCGAACGCCGAATAAGTAATTTTTTGTTGTGGCAAATCGCCTATGCGGAATTATATTTTACCGACGTTTTGTGGCCCGATTTTAAAGAAGATGATTTATATGAAGCTATTATTAGCTATCAAAAAAGAGAACGAAGATTTGGAAAAACAAGTGAACAAATTAAATAAATTTTCAGTGCCAATAAAAGAGTTAAAAATATTTCTTTGTTTGCTATTATTAGGTACTTTTTTTCAATTACAAGCCCAAAATAGACTCCCTTTTGATCAAGCTAAAAAATATATTTTAGCTGATGTAAAAGTAAATGGAAAAATCAGTTATAACCAACAAACTGTAGTTACTTTTTCTAGTTTAGAAAAAGGACAAGAACTAACTGTGCCCGGAGAACAAATAAGCAATGCAATAAAAAAACTTGGAAAACTTGGGCTATTTAGTGATATTGACTTTTATGTGAATAAAGTTGAAGGAGATAGCATCTGGCTTGACTTAGATATTGTTGAACTCCCAAAACTAAAAGAAGTTAAGTTTAATGGCGTTAAAAAATCTAAAGTTGAAGGTCTTATTAAAGACAATGCTTTAACAAAAGGAAAAATTGTCAATGAAAATTTAATTACAACAACCAAAAATTATATAGAAAACAAGTATAAAAAAGACGGTTACTATAACACCAAAGTTTTTATCACCAATACTCCTGATACCACAGATGGAAATCAAGTAAAAATGCTTGTCAATATAGACAAAGGAAATAAGCTTAAAATAAAAAAAATTACGTTTGAGGGTAATGATAAATTCACAGATAAAAATCTGAGAAGCGCCATGAAAAATACCAAACAAATAAACCCGATTCGGGTTTTGAAGGCGTCTAAATTTATCAAAGACAAATACAAAGAAGACTTAAACTCAATTATAGAAAAATACAAGGAAAAAGGTTTTAGAGACGCTCGAATAGTTTCCGATTCAGTTTATTTAATGGATAAAAATTCGAAATTAGCCATTAACATTAAAATTGAAGAAGGAAGCAAATATCGTTTTGGAAATATTAAATTTCTAGGAAATTCTGTCTACTCTGATCAGTTGTTAAGCAGAATTATTGGTATCAAAAAAGGGGATACTTACAACGGTGTTTTACTTGAAAAAAGAATTGCCGATAAATCAAAACCAGATGGAGAAGATATTACCAATTTATATCAAAATAATGGTTACTTGTTCTCCAATATTAATGCTGTAGAAGTAAAAACTGCTAATGACACCATTGATTTTGAAATTAGGATTACAGAAGGTCCAATTGCCTACTTTAATAATATCACCGTCGTTGGTAATGACAAAACGAATGATAGAGTAATTTATCGAGAGCTAAGAACAAAACCAGGACAAAAATATAGTAAAGAAGATTTAGTTAGAACAATTAGAGAAATTGGGCAATTAGGATTTTTTGACCCCGAAGCGATTGATCCAAAATTCAAGAATGTTGATCCTGCCGCCGGTACAGTTGACATTGAATACAACCTAGTAGAAAAGGGATCAAGTCAAATTGAACTTCAAGGAGGTTATGGAGGTGGTGGATTTATTGGCACCTTAGGTTTGTCTTTCAACAATTTTTCTGCAAGGAATTTGTTTAATAAAGAAGCTTATAAACCTTTGCCAATGGGTGATGGCCAAAAAGTTTCCTTGCGCCTTCAAGCTAGTCAATTCTTTAGAACTTATAGTCTATCTTTCTCAGAACCATGGTTTGGCGGTAAAAAACCCATTCAATTTTCAACCTCATTATCATATAGCAAACAGTTTTTATTTACTGGAAATACTGGTGGTGTAGATAAAAGCAAAAGTTTCGGTATCACAGCTTTATCAGTAGGATATGCAAAAAGATTAACAGTTCCCGATGACTTCTTTGTATTTTCAAATTCTATTAGTTTTCAATATTATAATTTAAATAATTACAATACAGGATTATTCACCTTTGGTGATGGTTCTTCTAGAAATTTAGCATTTACAGTAGGATTGAGTAGGAATAATAAAGGTGTAAATCCTATCTTCCCAACATCGGGTTCCGAGTTTAGCGTGTCAGCTAAATTTACATTACCTTATTCTATGTTTAATGGGGTGGATTATGGAAATCTTAAAAATGAAGAACCTTATAAAATTAAGTACCAAGAAAATGCTGGTTTGGCTATTACCGCAAACGCAAATGGTGAACTACCTGCGGTGGGTGATTATCTGCAAGTAACTCCTGAAACATCAGAACTCGCTGATAACTTTAAAATTTATCAAAAAGTATATTCGTTTGAAAACGCAACAGCGGATAGAGGAAAAGTAGATCAAGAAAAATTTAAATGGCTTGAATATTATAAAATAAAGTTTAAAGCCGATTGGTACACAAAAGTAGTTGGAAAATTAGTATTGAGAACATTAGGTGAATTTGGTTATTTAGGAGCCTATAATCCATCAAGGGGAACAAGTCTTTCCAATCCTGATAGAGGAGTGGTTCCATTTGAACGGTTTTTCCTTGGAGGAGATGGTTTAGCCAATTTTGCATTAGACGGTCGAGAAGTGATACAATTAAGAGGGTATCCCAATCAATCATTATCATCAACAGATGGTGATCCAATATATAACAAATTCTCTTTGGAATTACGATATCCTATAACACTGAAAGCTGCTGCCTCGATTTATGCCTTAACTTTTTTAGAAGCAGGTGCCTCTTATAAAAGTTTTGATAGTTATAATCCTTTTGTTTTACAACGCTCCGCCGGATTTGGTGTTCGAATATTTATGCCAGCATTTGGTTTATTGGGAATTGACTTTGCAAATGGTTTTGATCCTATTCCAGGATTTAGTCAACCAAACGGATGGGAAATACATTTTATAATTGGTCAACAATTTTAATTATATTTGATAAATTTTTCAAAAACATTAGAGTATGAAAAAATATTTTGCAATATCGATATTATTTTTATCCTTCATCGTTAATTTAAGTGCTCAAACTACTAGAGGAGTAAAGATTGGCTACATTGACATGGAATATATTTTAGAAAATGTACCCGATTATACTGAAGCAAAAAATCAATTGGAACAAAAAGCACAAAAATGGAAACAAGATATTGAAGCCAAAAAAGTGGAAATTGCAAAACTGAAAGATGAGTTAAAAACTGAAAAAGCCCTACTGACAAGAGAATTGATAGAGGAACGTGAAGAAGAAATTAAGTTTCAAGAAACTGAACTTTTAGATTTCCAACAAAAAAGATTTGGCCCAAATGGTGATTTAATGACACAGAAAGCAGTTTTAGTAAAACCAATACAAGATCAAGTATTTACTGCAGCTCAAGATATAGCAGAAGCTAAAAAATATGATTTTATTTTCGATAAATCTTCTGATTTGACTATGTTATTTGCTGCTAAAAGACACGATATAAGTGATCAAGTTATTAGAACTATAACAAGGGCTGAAAAAAGAGAACAATTGAGTAAAAAACAATTGAAAGAGCAAGAAAAGAAAGAATATCTAGAAGACGTTGAAGATGAAAATCCAGCACTTGCTGCCAGAAAAAAAGCACTAGAAGACAAAAAAGCAGCCAGAGACAAAATGATAGAAGACAGAAAACTGGCAATGGAAGCTAAGAAAAAAGAGCAAGACGATAAAAGAAAAGCAGCAGCTGAAGCCCGAGAGGCAAAAAAAACTGGCACGATTCCTGTTAACAATAAACCAGAGAACGATAAAACTCCTTCTAAAGATGATGATAAATCTAATGAAGAAACTGCTTCTCCTCCTAAAGAACCAGGCAGTGAAGCCAAAACATCAGAAGTAAGCGACGCACAAAAAACTAGAGATGAAAAAGCAGCCGCTAGAGCAAAAATTCTTGAGGATAGAAAAAAAGCTATAGAAGACAAAAGAAAAAAAATACTAGAAGATAGAGAAGCCGCAAAAAAAGCAAAAGAAGATAAAGCAAAAGAACCAAAATCAGAATAAAATAAATAAATAATTAATTAATACTTTTAAAAATGAAAAGATTGAAATCATTACTAATAGCTACTGTATTGTTTTTAGGAACAATTCACACAATCAATGCTCAAGCTAAAACTGCACACGTAGATGTAAATGAACTAATTTCTAAAATGCCAGCGATGTTGGATGCTCAAAAACAATTAGAAAAATTGAGTGCTACTTATGATGCAGAATACAAAACAATGGCAGAAGAATATCAAAATAAAATAAAAAAATACGACCAAGAAGCATCAACAGTAGGTGATGCTGTAAATCAAACACGTCAAACAGAAGTTCAAGACCTAGTAAAACGTATTACTGATTATAGAGATAATGCACAAAAAGAGTTGCAAAAGAAAGAAGCTGACTTGGTAAAACCATTAATGGACAAAGTTAAAGCGTCTATTACTAAAGTTGGAAAAGCAAAAGGATTTCAATACGTTTTTAACCTTGCCGATTTACTATTAGCAGATGGTCCAGATTTAACAGCTGATGTTAAAAAAGATTTAGGTTTCTAAAATCAATTAAAATATACTTTAAAAACTGCTCTATTACTTGAGCAGTTTTTTTTTACTTTTGTTTTTATGAATAATGACAATCCTATAGGACTTTTCGACTCAGGTATTGGAGGTACTTCTATTTGGAGAGAGATTCACGAATTACTGCCTGATGAAAATACCATTTATTTGGCAGATAGTAAAAATGCACCTTATGGTCAAAGGTCCAAAGAAGAAATTGTTGGATTGAGTATGAAAAATACCGAATTTCTTTTGGAGCAAAATTGCAAAATAATTGTTGTGGCATGCAATACCGCTACAACAAATGCAATAAAAGAATTAAGAGCAAAATATTCTGTTCCTTTTATTGGAATTGAACCTGCTATAAAACCTGCAGCTACTCTTTCAAAAACACAAACCATTGGCATCCTTGCCACAAAAGGAACCCTAAATAGCGAACTTTTTCATCAAACAGCAGAACGTTTTCAAAATACAAAAATTATAGAACAAATAGGCCACGGATTAGTTCAATTAATCGAAAATGGAGGAATCAATTCAACTGAAATGGCAAAACTACTCAACTCCTACTTGCAGCCAATGATTGATGCCAATATCGATTATCTAGTTTTGGGTTGCAGTCACTATCCTTATTTGATACCACAAATAAAAAAGATACTTCCAGAAAGTATTAAAATTATAGATTCAGGAGAAGCTGTGGCAAGACAAACAAAAAATATATTAGAGGAAAGAATAGGTTTTCATAATCAGCTTGAAAAAAGCACCCAAGTGTTTTATACTAATTCAAATCCACAAGTCTTGAATAGTATATTAAAAAATAAATACCCTGTTATTTTTAAAGATTTCTAAATTATTCTTCTTTAAACCAGCTAGAATAAATTACATAGTTATTGGATATTCGCTCAATTTCTCCTGCAAAATCAGACTCATTGATATTTTTAATTTTTTTAGCAGGGATTCCAGCATAAATTGTCCCCGATTCAACAACTGTGTTTTGAGTAACAACAGCTCCAGCAGCAATGATTGAATTACTTTCAATAATGCAATTATCCATTACAATAGCTCCCATACCTATTAATACATTATCATGAACTATACAGCCATGAACTATTGCATTATGTCCAATAGAAACATTGTTGCCGATTTCTGTTGGATGCTTTTGATAGGTACAATGTATGATAGCACCGTCTTGAATATTTACTTTATCCCCTATTTTAATATAATGAACATCACCACGAATAACGGCATTAAACCATACACTACAAAATTTTCCTAACACAACATCCCCAACAATTGTTGCATTTTCTGCTACAAAACAATCTAGTGGTATTTGTGGATTCTTACCGTTTACTGATTTTATTACCATAAAAAAATTGTCCCGAATAATCGGGACATATAGTTAAATTAATTAATAGCAGGACAATTACATTCGTATTTATCTGGCTTACAAAATAAATTAATTCCTAGTGTCAATTGATGAAATCCACCAGTGTCAAAATTTACATTACCTAACAATTGAGAGTAAGTGTAAGATAACATAAAATTTTTAAAATTAACACCTACTATTGGAGTTATATATTGTAGCTTTTGGGTGGCAATAGCCGTCCCGTCAAGGTATTGTGCCCCATCAAGACTCCGTCTATAAGATAACCCACCCCATAACATTCCAAAATCTAAATTTTTATATGCTTTGATATTCAAATCAACAAATGTCTCTTGTGTTTGACTAACTAATTGAAACATAAATGAAGGTTCCCATAAAATTCTTTCAGAATCACCAAAAGTATAACCTGTATTCAAAATAAATCTTCGCAAATTAACCGGTTCTCTATCTTCGGTATATAAATTTCTGTCACTTGCTAATGCGTTTTTAACAGTTGCGTGAACATAAAAATCTAAAAAATTATAAGAGGCACCAATATCCATATTAAAATAGGTAGCACTCTGTACAATTCCATAAATTATCGGATCAAATTGAGGATTGTTATTATAAAAGCTTGTTTCATCCAAATTACTCTGGATAAAACCAGCACTCATACCAAATGAAAGTTGATTCAAATCAACTCTATCTCGCGAAAACATTAAATGGTGCGCATAAGTAAACTTCATTCCTGTTTGCGAATGATATCCATTTTTATCATTAAAAACAATGACTCCACCACCAGATCTTTCACCCAATGCTCCATTGAAGCTTATTGTTTGCAATGCCGGTGCATCAGTTTGTCCAAACCATTGCTGCCTACCCGTGATTCTTAATTTCGCACAATTTGCAGCACCTGCCATTGAAGGATGTAGTAGGTAATAATTATCAGATAAATAATCTGAATAAACAGGTAATGCTTCTTGAGAATTTGAAAGTTGTGCTACCAAAAGCAAACCTAATAAATAAATTTTTCTAAAATTCATATTAACTATTTTTTTAATGAGAAATGGGGGGTTATATTACATAGCTAAGTTTTGTTAAACATAATCAAAATTATTGATTTAAAATTGTAAGATTATTATTAAATTTATTAGTCTTATATATTTCTTATCATACTAATTTTTTTATATATCATTACCCTAGCGTCCAAATATATAAATTTTTGTTTTAAATTATCCATATACTCAACAAATTTATCTCTTCATTGCAAAATGGGCTTTAAATTGTTTCATCGTGCTTTG